>Ga0209476_10000360_pt1 | contig 30735 bp, 22 predicted proteins | sample KloWWTrecipitate_FD_187179 | JGI IMG/M metagenome (GOLD analysis project Ga0209476, IMG submission 187179) | Active sludge microbial communities from Klosterneuburg, Austria, studying microevolution and ecology of nitrifiers - Klosterneuburg... | ecosystem: Engineered > WWTP > Aerobic digester... | reverse complement strand
GACCCCCGACGCGCTGCGCGCAGGCGTTGGCGGCCTCGCGCATGCGATTCCATGCGTCCGATGCCGGCGAAGAGCGCGGCACGTCGAGCAGGAAGGTCAGCCGGTTCGGCACATCGGCCAGCGCGACCGAGAAGACGACCTCGCCCTGGGCGCCGAGCCTCGCGTACCGGTTGCTGCCGCGCTCGACGACCGCCAGCGTGCCGGCGAGCGACGCCAGTTGCGCCGGGCCCAGCGTCTCGGGCGTTTCGACGTTGATGCCGATCTGGGCGTCGAGCTGGGCGCAGGTCGCGTCCAGGTCGCGCGCCCGCGCCAGCACGCCTGCCATGTCGGGCGTATCGGCCAGCGTCGACAGCGACTCCGCGATCGCCTGGACGCCGGCGACGAATTCCGAGTACTCCATCGCATTGAGCGGTCCATGGCGGTTCGCCATCAGGATCCCGATCCGCAATGCGGCGTACTGCCGCGTCGGCGCGAGCGCACCCCACGCGTCATCCCGGGCCTGCGCCGGCAGGCCCTCGACCGCAACCGGTTTGCTGCCGGCACGCCGGAACCGCTGCGCCAGCGCGATCAGCCGCTCGCCCGGGCAGCTGGCCGGCAGCGCCATCTCGACGATGCAGTCGCAGGCATCCGAAAGCAGCAGCGGCGCGGCGCCGCCAGGCGCCGGCTGGCGCGCTTCACCGGTGTCCGACGGGCGGTGCGCGGCCGGCTCGTCGCCGCGCCCGGCGCCAGCCGCGCCCGCCACGCCCGCCAAGCCGGCCACGCCCGGGATCGCCTGCGCGGCGGGCTCGTCCGCCGCGGGGAGACTCGCCAGCGGCCGGGTCGCCGCGAACCCCTGCAACTCGCGGTCGCGCGCCTCGTCGGGCCGGACGTCGGGACGCACGGACGGCGCGTCGTCCGCCGCGCCGAACGCTCCGTCGTCGCGGACATCCTTCGCCAGGCGCGGCTCCCCGCGTGGAGAGCCGGCTTGCGCGGCGCCGGCACCGGTCCCCGCCGCACCCTGCGCCACCCGCCGCGGCGCAGCGTCCGGGACGCCTGCGTCGGCGGGCCTGCGCAGGCCGCGCGGCAAGCGCAGCGACGATGGCCAGCGCAGGCGCGGTCGCGACTGCCGCAGGTTGTAGAGCACTGCCACCGCGACCGCCAGCGCGACCAGCAGCAGCAGGCTGATTCCCAGGCTGCTCATTGCACTACCCTCACGCGGCCTCCGCCATCTGCGCCGCGCTCTCGAGGTCGACCGCGACGATCCGCGACACGCCGCGCTCCTGCATCGTGACGCCGACCAGTTGCTGGGCAAGCTCCATGGCGATCTTGTTGTGCGTGATGAACAGGAACTGGGTCTGGTCGGACATGCGCCGGACCATGTCGCAGTAGCGCTCGGTGTTGGCATCGTCCAGCGGCGCGTCGACCTCGTCGAGAAGGCAGAACGGTGCCGGGTTCAACTGGAACAGCGCGAACACCAGCGCAATGGCCGTCAACGCCTTCTCGCCGCCCGACAGCAGGTGGATCGAGGTGTTGCGCTTGCCTGGCGGCTGCGCCATCACCTGGATGCCCGCATCGAGGATCTCGTCGCCGGTCAGGATCAGCTTCGCCTCGCCGCCGCCGAAGAGCTGCGGGAAGAGCTGGCCGAAGTGGCGGTTGACCGAGTCGTAGGTCTCCTGCAGCAGCTCGCGGGTTTCGCGGTCGATGCGCCGGATCGCGTCCTCGAGCGTGCCGATCGCCTCGTTCAGGTCGGCCGTCTGCCTGTCGAGGAAGCTCTTGCGCTCGCCGGACTGCGCAAGTTCGTCGAGCGCGGCCAGGTTCACCGGGCCCAGCGCGGCGATCGCGTTCGACAGGCGCGTCACTTCGCCCTGCAGCCACGACGGTCGCGGGACGTCCGCGAACGCCGAGCGCAGCGCAGCGATGCCGGCCTCGTCGACCCGCGCTTCGGCGAGTTGCTGAACGTACTGCTGGGCGTTCATGCGCGCGGCCTGCTCCTTGAGCTGGAGATCGGTCAACTGCTGTCGCAGCGGCTCCTGCGCACGCTCGGTCGCGAGACGCTGCTCCTCGCGGCTTCGCAGCAGCTGCGTCAGTTCGTCGAGCCGCTGTCGCGCCGCGGCCAGTGCCTGCTCGGCGCGGCCGCGCGCGTCGAGCGCGTCCTGCAGCGCCTGCCGCGCGGCGGCGTCGGACAGCTGCTGCAGCTTCTCGAGCAACCCGGAACGCTCGGTCGCGGCCTGCTCGGCCAGCGCCTGTCCCTGCGACAGCAGCGCTTCGAGTCGCTCGAGATTGCCTTCGATCGCGCGAACCGCGAACGACGCTTCCTGCGCCTCGCGCTCCTGCTGCCTGAGCGCCTCGCGACGATCGCCCAATTCCCGCTCGGCCTGCTCGAGCGCGAACTGCAGCTCTTCGGCGCGCTGCTGGCGTTCGCCGAGTTGCGCATCGAGCTGCTCGAAACGGCCAGTCTCGGCGGCGATCGTGCTCTCGAACTCACCGATCTGCGACGCCAGTTCCTCGAGTTCGCCGTCGATGCGCTCGCGGCTCTCGGCAACCCGCGCACGCTCTTGCTCGAGGCGCTGCACGTCCAGCCGCAGCGCGGCCATCTGCTTGAGCGCACGATTGTGCTCGTCGCGGAGCGCCATCAGCGCCGCGAGCTGCTCCGACGCGCCCGATTCGACGCGTGCCGCGCGGGTACGCGCGTCGTCGACCATCAGCTGCTGGGCGCGCTGCTCGCGCCTGAGGTTGTCCAGCTCGTGGCGACGGGCGAGAACGCCCTCCTGCTCCGAATCGGCGGCGTACATCAGGACGGATTGTCGTCCGACCTGATGGCCCGCAGCCACGACGAACTGGGCGCCCGGCGGCAGGCTGGCGCGCTGCGCCATCGCGGCGTCGAGCGAATCGGCCGCGTAGTAGCCGGACAACCATTCGGACAGCAGCGATTGGACCCCGGCCTCGCCGGTCTGCACCATCGACAGCAGCGGACGCAGCCCGGCCGCGCTCGCCGCGCCGCCCGATGCGGGCGCTGCCGCGAAGAACCCGACCTTCGACGGCGGCGCGTCCGCCACCAGCCCGGCCACGTGTTCGAGCCGGCCGACCTCGAGGGCATTGACGCGCTCGCGAAGCACCGATTCGATGGCGTTCTCCCAGCCGTCCTCGATGCGCAGCTTCTGGTACAGGCGCGAGAGCCGGTCCAGCCCGTGCCGCGCCAGCCACGGCTGCACTTTCGCCTGGCTCTCGACGCGTTCCTGCAGCTGGCGCAGCGCGATGATCCGCGCCTCGATCTGCGCAAGCCGCCCCTCTGCCTCGCGCAGCGCCTGCTGCGTCGGCTGCCGCTGCGCGTCGAGTGCCGTCCACGCGACCTCGATCCCGGCGAGTCGCTCGGCGCTCAGTCGGTCGGCCTCTTCGGCGGCGGCGAGGGCCTGCTGCGCCTGCGCCAGTTCCTCGGGGCTGAACGCCTGCAACTCCCCGGCCTCGGCCTGCAGGCGCTCGCGCCTTCGCGACGCGCCGTCGAGTCCCTCGGAGGCCTTGCGTTCGTGCAGCGCGCAAACCTCGATCGCCTGCCGCGTCTGCGCGACCTCTGCGCGCGCTTCGTCGACGCGCGAACGCGCCTCGCGCGCGCGCTGCTCCAGCGCCGGCACCTCGTCCACGTGACCGGCGACCAGCGCCGCGAGCTCGTCGGCACGCAGCTTCGCGTCGACGAGCTCGGCGTCGGCCTGGATGCGGTCGCTGCGCGCGTGATCCTGTTGCTCCTGCGCGCGCCGGCCCTGCAATTCGACGCTGTCGAGGCGCTCGCGCAACTGGCCCTGCGTTTCGGCAACGACCCTGATCTCGGATTCGATCCGGCTCACCTCGGCGTTGCCTTCGTAGTAGCGCCCCTGCGCCGCGTGCACCGCGTCGTTCGCCTCGTAGTGCGCCGTGCGGATCGTTTCGAGTTCGGCCTCGATCGCGCGTTGTTCGGCAAGCCTGGCCTCGACCGCCAGCACCGCGTCGCCCGCAAGCCGAGCCAGGCGCTGCTCCTCGGCCTGTGCCTCGTCGCGCCGAAGCAGCCACAGCATGTGCTGCTTGCGCTCGCGTTCGGCTTCGAGATCGCGGTATTGCTGGGCGACTTCCGCCTGCCGCTCGAGCTTCCCGATCTGCGCGTCGAGCTCGCGCACGATGTCCTCGACGCGGGTCAGGTTCTCGCGCGTTTCGGCGAGCCTGTTCTCGGTCTCGCGCCGCCGCTCCTTGTATTTCGAGACACCGGCTGCCTCCTCCAGGAACACGCGCAGGTCTTCGGGGCGCGCCTCGATGATCCGCGAGATCATGCCCTGCCCGATGATGGCGTACGCACGCGGGCCGAGCCCGGTGCCCAGGAACATGTCGTGAACGTCGCGGCGGCGCACCGGCTGGTTGTTGATGAAGTACGTCGATTGCCCGTCGCGCGTGAGGACGCGCTTGACCGAGAGCTCGGCGTACTGCGCCCAGCTGCCCGCGATGCGCCCGAGCGAGTTGTCGAAGACCAGCTCGACCGACGCTCGCGCGGAAGGCTTGCGCTCGGAGGAGCCGCTGAAGATGACGTCCTGCATCGACTCGCCGCGCAGCTCGGACGCCTTGGATTCGCCGAGCACCCAGCGCACCGCGTCGATGATGTTCGACTTGCCGCACCCGTTGGGACCAACGACGCCGACCAGCTGGCCGGGGACGTCGAAGGCGGTCGGGTCGACGAAGGACTTGAAGCCGGCAAGTTTGATCTGTTTCAGTCGCACCGAAGGTTCCTGCCGAAATCGCCGGCGTCGGCGCGGACCGCGCCCGGCCGCCCAGCAAAACGCAAAAGCCGCGCAGGGCGGCCTTTGACGCTCCGTATAATAACAGCCGCCCCGCTCCACCCCTGCGACGACATCCGCGTCGACGCGGGGGCGTGCACGCGGGCGTTCGCCACCATGCCTTCCAAGCCCTCCAAGAAGCTCGAAACCTTCCCCAATCCGGCGCCTGGCCGCGACTACCTCGTGCACATCGAGGTACCCGAGTTCACGTGCCTGTGCCCGCTTACCGGCCAGCCCGACTTCGCGAACCTGGTGATCGACTACGTGCCCGACCGGCGCAACGTCGAACTCAAGGCGCTGAAGCTCTACATCTGGAGCTTTCGCGACGAAGGCGCCTTCCACGAGGCGGTGACGAATCGTATTCTGGACGAGCTTGTCGCCGCCACTGCGCCGCGCTTCATGCGGCTGACGGCCCGCTGGTTCGTGCGCGGCGGCATCTTCACGACCGTCGTCGCCGAGCACCGCAAGCGGGGCTGGAAACCTGCCCCACGCATCGAGCTGGCCGCGTTCCCGGCTGCCTCCAGCGTTCGCGAATGATGGCTAAATTACATTATAATACATAACGTTAAGAGATTTTATTGAACCCTTTTCTTAACAAACTGCAGCCCTACCCGTTCGAGCGTTTGCGTGGGTTGCTGGCCGGTGTCGCCGGGTCGACCGCCTATCCCGCGCTCAGCCTTTCGATCGGCGAGCCCAAGCACCCGACCCCCGCGCTGATCCGGGATGCGCTGGCGGGGAATCTGGACGGTCTGTCCACGTATCCGGCGACGGCCGGCACGCCCGCGCTGCGGGAGGCGATCGCTGCGTGGCTGCAGCGCCGCTACGGGCTGCGCCCGATCGATCCCGTCACCGAGGTTCTGCCGGTGAACGGCTCGCGCGAGGCACTGTTCGCGTTCGCGCAGGCGGTGATCGACCCCGCGGGAACGCCACGCGTCGTGTGCCCCAATCCGTTCTATCAGATCTACGAGGGCGCGGCGTTGCTCGCCGGCGCCGCGCCGTATTTCGTCGAACAGTGGCCGCAGACCCAGTTCCGCTGCGACTGGACGTCGGTTCCCGACGCGGTCTGGGCCGACACGCGGCTGTTGTACGCGTGCTCGCCGGGCAATCCCACCGGCGCGGTGCTGTCGCTCGACGACTGGCGGCTGCTGTTCGAACTGTCGGATCGCCACGGCTTCACCATCGCCGCCGACGAGTGCTATTCGGAGATCCATTTCGACGAGTCCGCACCGCCGATGGGCGCGCTGCAGGCCGCGCAGGCGCTCGGACGTGACGACTGGCGGCGGCTGGTGGTGTTCTCCAGCCTGTCCAAGCGCTCGAACGCGCCCGGCTTGCGCTCCGGCTTCGTCGCCGGCGATGCGACCATCCTGAAGCGCTTCCTGCTCTACCGCACCTATCACGGAAGTGCGATGAGCCTGCCGGTCCAGGCCGCGTCGATCGCCGCCTGGGGCGACGAAGCGCACGTGGTCGCCAATCGCGACATGTACCGGCGCAAGTTCGACGCGGTGACCCCGGTGCTGGCCGGCGTCCTCGAGACCAGCAGGCCGGACGCAGGCTTCTACCTCTGGGCGCGGGTCCCCGGCGGGGACGACGAGACGTTCTGTCGCGATCTGTTTGCCCAATATAATGTCCTCGTCCTGCCGGGCAGTTTCCTGGCACGCGAGCAGGACGGGCGCAACCCGGGCCGCGGCTTCGTGCGCATCGCGCTGGTCGACACGCTGGCCAGCTGCGTCGACGCCGCGCAGCGCATCGAACGCTTCCTTTCCTCCTGACAAGACGATCGCCCCATGATGCAGCTCCAGCAGACCATCGACCAGGCGTGGGAACGCCGCAACGAACTGTCCCCCGGGCGTGCCCCGGTCGAAGTCCGCGACGCGGTCTCGGCGGTGATCGCGCAGCTCAACGACGGGACCCTGCGCGTCGCCGAGAAGCGCGACGGCGCCTGGATCGTCCACCAGTGGGTCAAGAAGGCGGTCCTGCTGTCGTTCCGGCTCGAGGACAACGTCCCGATGCAGTCGGGCGTGCTGCAGTTCTACGACAAGGTTCCCACGAAATTCGACGGCTGGCGGGCCGAGGACTTCCGGGCCGGCGGCTTCAGGGTGGTGCCGCCAGCCGTCGCGCGGCGCGGTGCCTTCGTCGGAAAGAACGTCGTCCTGATGCCGTCGTACGTGAACATCGGCGCGTACGTGGACGAAGGCACGATGGTCGACACCTGGGCCACCGTCGGTTCGTGCGCGCAGATCGGCCGCAACGTCCACCTGTCGGGCGGAGTCGGGATCGGCGGCGTGCTCGAGCCGCTGCAGGCCAATCCGACGATCATCGAGGACAACTGCTTCATCGGCGCGCGCTCCGAGGTCGTCGAAGGCGTCATCGTCGAGGAGAACTCGGTGCTGTCGATGGGCGTGTACATCGGCCAGAGCACCAAGATCTACGACCGCGAGACGGGAGAGGTGCTGTACGGGCGCGTGCCGTCGGGGTCGGTCGTGGTACCGGGCTCGCTGCCATCGGCCGACGGAAAGGTGAGCCTGTATTGCGCGGTCATCGTCAAGCGCGTCGACGCACAGACGCGCGCGAAGACCGGCATCAACGAACTGCTGCGCGGCGATTGAGGGCGTGACGATCCGCCCACGACCGCTCCCAGGGGACGGCCCGCGGCGCGTGGACATCGGGAGACCCGGATGATGATGGATCGCTTGCTGCAGCTGATGTCGGAGAAGAAGGCGTCCGACCTGTTCCTTGCGCCCGGCGCGCCGGTGCAGATCAAGATCAACGGCGCGATGGTTCCGGTCAACCAGCAGCGTCTTGCGCCCGAGAACGTCGTGTCGCTGATCCGCGAGATCGTCGAGGATCGCCACTGGGAGCAGTTCGAGAAGCAGAACGAACTGAACCTCGGCTACGGCGTTCGCAGCGTCGGCAGTTTCCGGGTCAACGTCTTTCGCCAACGCGGCTCGGCGGCGTGCGTGATCCGCTTCATTCCCCACGACATCCCGAAACTGGACACGCTTCACCTGCCGACGATCCTCGGCGATCTCGTCATGGAGAAGCGCGGGCTGCTGCTGGTCGTCGGTGCGACCGGCTCGGGCAAGTCGACGACGCTCGCGTCGATGATCGACCACCGCAACGAGCAGAAGACGGGACACATCCTCACCCTCGAAGACCCGATCGAGTTCACGTTCCAGAACAAGCGCTCGATCGTCAACCAGCGGCAGATCGGCACCGACACGAATTCGCTGGAGGTCGCGCTGAAGAACGCGATGCGCCAGGCCCCCGACTGCATCCTGATCGGCGAGATCCGCGACACCTCGACGATGTCGAACGCGATCGCCTACGCACAGTCGGGGCACCTCGTGCTGGCGACGCTGCACGCGAACAACGCCAACCATGCGCTGAACCGCATCGTCAGCTTCTACCCGCCCGACAATCGACCGGTGCTGCTCGCCGACCTCGCAGCGACGCTGAAGGCGGTGGTTTCGCAGCGCCTGGTGCGCGCCTTCGACGGCAGCCGCCTGCCGGCCGTCGAGGTGCTGCTCAACACCCGCCACATCGCCGAGTTGATCGAACAGGGCCGGCTCACCGAGATCAAGGACGCGATGAACCAGAGCCTCGCGGCGGGCTCGCGCACCTTCGACCACGCGCTCGCCGAACTCGTGCGGGCGCGACGGATCGCCAAGGAGGACGCCATGGCGCACGCGGACTCGCCGACGAACCTGCTGTGGATGCTCGAGAACGAGGCCGACGACGCGTCGCCGCCACCGGCACCGGCGCCCGCACCGGCCGGCCAGCTGGTCTCGCCGGCGATGGCGTCGGCCGCGCTCGGACAACCGCAGGCCCGCAAACCCGCGACCGGCGGCGACGGCGAGGGCCCGTCGTTCTCCGAGTTCCTGCTGAACATCTGAGATGGGAGACGTCGTCGTCTTCGGCATCGAAACCTGCGACCAGGTCCGCAAGGCGCGCGCGTGGCTGCGCGGCCACGAGATCGCGTTCCGGTTCCACGATTTCCGCAAGGACGGCCTCGACCGGCAGCGCCTGTCGACGTGGCTCGGGCGGGTGCCCTGGGACTCGCTGTTGAACCGTCGCGGCCAGGCGTGGCGAAAGCTCGACCCCGAGCGCCGCGCGGCCATCACCGACCAGACCAGCGCGGCGGAGCTGATGCTGGCCGATCCCACGCTGGTCAAACGCCCGGTGCTGCAGGCGGGCGACCGGATCATCGTCGGGTTCTCCGAGACGCTTTACGCGGGCGTGTTCGGTACCGCCGCGGCGGCGCGGCCGGCGCGTCGATGAGCCGCGTGAGGGCGCTGGCCGAGTCGCTGATCAGGCTGCGCTCGGTGACACCGGACGATCATGGCTGCCAGCAGCTGCTGGCCGAGCGGCTGCGACCGCTCGGTTTCGGCTGCGAAACGATCGCGGGCAACGGCGTCACGAACCTTTGGGCGGTGCGGCCCGGCGACGCGCCGGGGCCGACGCTGGCCTTCGCCGGCCACACCGACGTCGTCCCGACGGGGCCGCTCGATCAGTGGCGCAGCGACCCCTTCGTTCCCGCGGTTCGCGACGGACGGCTGTACGGGCGCGGCGCGGCGGACATGAAGAGTTCGATCGCCGCCTTCGTCGTCGCGGTCGAGGAACTGCTCGAAACGGGCACGCCGTACTCGGGCCGCATCGCGCTGCTGCTGACGTCGGACGAGGAAGGGCCGGCCACCGACGGCACCGTCAAGGTGGTCGAAGCGCTCGCCGCGCGCGGCGAGCGACTCGACTATTGCGTGGTCGGCGAACCGACGTCGGTCGAACGCCTCGGCGACATGGTGAAGAACGGCCGACGCGGCTCGCTGTCGGGGCGGCTGGTCGTGACCGGCGTGCAGGGCCACATCGCCTACCCGCACCTGGCCCGCAATCCCATCCACCAGCTCGCGCCGGCCCTTGCCGAACTGGTCGCAACCGAGTGGGATCGCGGCAACGAGTACTTCCCGCCGACGTCGTGGCAGGTGTCGAACGTCCAGGCCGGGGCGGGCGCGACCAACGTGATCCCGGGCCGCATCACGCTCGACTTCAACTTCCGGTTCTCCACCGCAAGCACCGTCGAGAGCCTTCGCCGGCGGCTGACCGCCGTGCTCGAGCGGCACGGCCTGGACTTCACGCTCGACTGGTCGTTGTCGGGCATGCCCTTCCTGACCGCGCGCGGCGCGCTGTCGGACGCGCTCGCCGCGGCGATCCGGGCCGAGACCGGCATCGAGCCCGCGCTCTCGACGACCGGCGGAACCTCCGACGGCCGCTTCATCGCGCGAATCTGCCCGCAGGTGATCGAGTTCGGCCCGACGAATGCGACCATCCACAAGATCGACGAGAACGTCGAGCTCGCGTCGCTCGAACCGCTGAAGAACATCTACCGGCGCACGATCGAGGCGCTGCTGCGCACATGAGCACGCGCTTCGAGCGGTGCCTGGCCGACGGCGCTTCGGCGGCGAGGGAGTTGCGCACGCTTCGCGACCTGCTGCGCTACGCGGTTTCGCGCTTCGAGGCCGCGGGCCTCGCGTACGGGCACGGCAGCGACAACGCATGGGACGAGGCCGTCGCGTTGCTGTTGTGGGCACTGCACCTGCCGCCGGACGCGCTCGAGCCCTGGCTGGACGCTCGCCTGACGCGCCGCGAGCGGCGCGCGGCCGTCGAACTGATCGAGCGCCGGATCGCGGCGCGCGTTCCGGCCGCCTACCTCACCGGCGTCGCCTGGCTGCGCGGACTGGGCTTCGCCAGCGACGCGCGCGCGCTGGTGCCGCGCTCGCCGATCGCCGAGGCGCTCGACGAGGCGCTGCCCGAGTGGCTTGCCCACCACCCGCGCCCGCCCGCCTGGCCGGCGTCGATCCTCGACCTCTGCACCGGCGGCGGCAGCCTCGCCATCGTGGCGGCGGACCGCTTTCCCGGCGCGCAGGTGGCCGGCGCCGACCTCTCGGCCGATGCGCTGGCGCTGGCGGACGAGAACCGCGCACGACACGGGCTGCAGGACCGGATCGAGCTGGTCCGGGGCGACCTGTTCGCGCCGGTGCGTGGGCGCCGCTTCGACCTGGTGCTGTGCAATCCGCCGTACGTCAACGAAGCGTCGATGCAGGCATTGCCGCCCGAGTTCCTCGCCGAGCCGCGGTCCGCGCTGGCCGGCGGCGCCGACGGCATGGACCTGGTGCGCAGGCTGCTGCAGGAGGCGCCCGCGCACCTGACCCGCGACGGGCTGCTGCTGCTCGAGATCGGCCACGAGGCGCGGCACTTCGAGGCGGCGTTTCCGGCGCTCGAGTTCCACTACCTGCCGGTCGCCGCAGGCGATCGGATGCTGGTGCTGATCGAGGCCCGGCAGCTTGCTGCAGCAGGCGCGCGCGGTCGCCGCGCGCGCCCCGGCAACTCGCGGACCGCCGCGCGTCGCCCGCAGGCCCGCCGCCCGTGATCCGGCTCCAGGGACTGACGCTGTCGCGCGGCGGCAGGGTCCTGCTGGATCGCGTCGACGCCGCGATCGCACCTGGCGAGCGCATCGCGCTGATCGGGCAGAACGGCACCGGCAAGACGACGCTGTTGTCGGCTCTCGCCGGCGAACTGCCGCCGGACGGCGGCGACATCGTCCAGCCGTGGCGCGACGTCATCCGGCTCGAACAGGCGCTGCCGTCGAGCGCGCTGCCGGCCTGGCGCTTCATCGTCGCCAGCGACGCGCGCCTCGAAGCGGCGCGGCGCGAGATCGAGCAGGCCGAGCGCGACGGCGACGGCACTGCGCTCGCGCACGCGCACGACCACTGGCACGAGGCCGGCGGACTCTCGGCCGAGGCGCGCTGCCGCGCGCTGCTCGCCGGCCTCGGCTTCGACGCCGGGCAGGCCAGCCAGCCGGTCGACGCGCTGTCGGGCGGATGGCGCATGAGGCTGAACCTTGCGCGGGCGCTGTTCGCCCCCGGTGACCTGTTGCTGCTCGACGAACCGACCAACCACCTCGACCTCGATGCCATCCTGTGGCTGGAGCGCTGGCTGCTGCGCTACCCCGGCACCGCGATCATCGTCTCGCACGACCGCGATTTCCTGGATCGCGTGGCGACTGCGACGCTTCACCTGGACGGTGGCAAACTGGTCCGCTACGCGGGCGGCTACACGGAGTTCGAGCGACTGCGCGCGCAGCGCCAGCTGCAGGTCGCGCGCGAGCGCGCGGCCTACGACACGCGCGTTGCGCACCTCAACGCGTTCATCGCCCGCTTCCGCGCCAAGGCCAGCAAGGCGCGGCAGGCACAGAGCCGGATCAAGGCGCTCGAGCGGATGGCGACGGTGGCGCCGATCCGCGCGCTGCGCGGGATCGACTTCGAGTTGCACGAGGTTGGCGACTGCCCCGATCCGCTCCTGCAGGCCGAAGACCTGAGCGCCGGGTATCCGGGCCACGATCCGGTGTTGCGCGGCGTCTCGCTGTCGGTGCGCCGCGGCGCGCGCATCGGCATCCTGGGGCGAAACGGCGCCGGCAAGAGCACGCTGGTCCGCACGCTGGTCGGCGAACTGGCGCCGCAATCCGGCAAGGTGCAGGTCTCCCGCGCGGTGCGGATCGGCTATTTCGCGCAGCAGGGCATCGACCGGCTGCGCGCCGACGAGTCGGCGCTCGCCCATCTGCAGCGCCTGGCGCCGAGCGAGCGCGAGCAGGCGCTGCGCGACTACCTCGGTCGCTTCGGCTTTTCGGGCGACGCCGCGGTTCGCCCGGCAGGGCCGATGTCGGGCGGGGAGAAGGCGCGACTGTCGCTCGCGCTGATGTTGCATGATCGACCGCAGCTGCTCGTGCTCGACGAGCCGACCAACCATCTCGACGCACAGGCGCGCGACGCGCTGGCCGACGCGCTCGCCGATTTCGACGGCGCGGTGTTGCTGGTCTCGCACGATCGCTACCTGCTGCGCGCCACGGTCGACACGCTGATGCTGGCGAGCGACGGCGGACTGCGCGAGTTCGACGGCGACCTCGACGACTACGCCGACTGGCTGATGCAGCGTGCATCGGTCCAAGGTGCCGCCACGCGGCCCTCCCCCGCCGCCACCAGCGCCGGGTCCGACGCCGCCGCCAGCCGCCGCGACGACCGCCGCGTCGCGGCGCAGCGTCGCGCCCGCCTGGCCGAGCGGCTGCGCCCGATCGAGCGCGAGATCGGCGCGATCGAGCAGCGGCTGGAGGCGGTGGAACGGCAGCTGGCCGCCACCGAGGCACGCCTCGCCGACCCCGGCCTCTACCGCGATCCCGCCGCGGCAGGCGCGCTGGGCCGCGAACGGGCTTCGCTCGGCCGCGAGAAGGCAGAGCTCGAAGAGCGCTGGCTCGAACGCAGCACCGCGCGCGACGCCGAGCGCGACGCGTTCGAGCGCGACGCCGACTGAGCCCGCCCCCCGATCGCGGGCTACTTCGCCCGCAGCTTCGCCATCAGTTCTGTATTGGCCTTGCGATCGGCACTGACCTTCTGCATCGCCGGCCGCTCTCCGAGCCGCTTGACGTAGTCGCGCACCGGCAGGCCGGCCAGCAGGTCCTCGCCCCAGATCGCCCGGCTGGCCATCGAGATCACCGGCAGGTGGACCCCTGCCGCGCAGTCGGCCATCGAGAAGCGCTCGCCGGCGACGAAGGGCGCGAACCTGGCCAGTCGGGCGAAGCCGGCAATGCCGCGCTCGAGGTCCCTGCGGGTCGCGTCGATCGTGCCTTGCGACACGGTGCCGCCGAAGAACGCCTGCAGGTAGACGCGGCGCGCGACCAGTTCGAGGTGGATCTCCACGAACGCGGTCAGCTCGCGGACCTTGGCGCGCTCGAACGGCGCCGGCGGCAGCAGCGGCACCTGCGGGTACGCGTCCTCGAGGTATTCGAGGATCACCTGCGACTCGCAAAGCGTGCCCTGCGGCGTGCGCAGGAACGGCACCTTGCCGAGCGGGCTGGCCTCGAGCGTGGGCTCGTCCTTGGTCGCCCAGTTGAGTTCTTCGGTGAACTCGACGCCCTTCTCGAGCAGCGCGAATTTCACCTTGTTGTAGTAGTTGCTGACGGCGAAGCCGGCCAGTACCAGCATGGTGCCAATCCCTCGCGAGCGGTTCGGTGCCGCCAGTGTAGCGCGCCGCTCCAGTAGAATCGGCGCGATGAGCACACCCCCCTTCCAGCGGATCGGCGTCGTCGGCAGCGGCGCGATGGGCCGGGGCATCGCGCAGCTGTTCGTCCAGAGCGGCATCCCGGTGCGCCTGCACGACAACAACGCTTCGGCGCTCGCCGCGGCCTTCGCCGGCGTCGAAGACGTCTTCGCGAAGCTGGTCGAGAAGGGCCGAATGAGCGCCGACGCGGCCGCCGCGGCGCGCGCGCGACTCGTTCCGGCCGACGCGCTGGCGGAACTGGCCGACTGCGACCTCGTGGTCGAGGCGATCGTCGAGCGGCTCGACGTCAAGCGCGAGCTGTTCGTGCAGCTGGAGTCGATCGTGTCCGATGCCGCGGTGCTCGCCAGCAATACGTCGTCGCTTTCGGTCACCGCGATCGCGGCGGCGTGCCGCCGGCCCGGACGTGTCGCCGGCTATCACTTCTTCAACCCGGTGCCTTTGATGAAGGTCGTCGAGGTCGTCGAGGGCATCCGCACCGAGGCGAGCGTCGTCGAACGGCTGTCCGCGCTCACGCGGCTGACCGGGCACCTGCCCGTGGTCGCCCGCGACACCCCCGGCTTCATCGTCAACCATGCCGGGCGCGGCTTCGGCACCGAGGCGCTGAAGGCGCTCGGCGAGGGTGTCGCCGACGTCCCGGCGATCGACCGCATCCTGCGCGAGCAGGTCGCTTTCGACGGACAAGGGTTCAGGCTGGGCCCGTTCGAACTGATGGACCTGACCGGACTCGACGTCTCGCAGCCGGTCATGGAATCGATCTACCGCCAGTTCTACGACGAGCCGCGCTTCCGGCCGTCGGTGATCGCGGCGCAGCGCCTCGCTGCGGGGTTGACGGGGCGGAAGACCGGCGAGGGCTTCTACGTTCACAGCGACGGGCGCCAGCAGACGCCGCCCGACTGGCCGGTGCCGACGGTCGCGGTACGGCCGCCCGTCTGGATCGCGCCGGGGCCGCGCACCGCGGCGCTGCGCGACGCGGTGGCCGCGCTCCAGGGCGTCGTGCAGGACACCGCACGGCCGACCGAGCACGCGCTCGTGCTGGTGGCGCCACTCGGCCTCGACGCGACGGCGGCCGCCGAAGGGCTGCCGGCCGCGCGCACCGTCGCGGTGGACACGCTGTTCCCGGTCGCGCCGGGACAGTGCAGGCGGCGCGTGCTGATGTCCACGCCGGCGACGCGCGCCGACTACCGCGACGCTGCGCACGCGCTGTTCGCCACCGACGGCGCGTCGGTGTCGATGCTGCGCGACAGCCCGGGCTTCGTCGCGCAACGCGTCCTGGCGATGATCGTGTCGATCGGCACCGAGATCGCGCAGCAGCGCATCGCCTCGCCTGCCGACATCGACACCGCGGTGCGCATCGGCCTCGGCTATCCGCTCGGCCCGCTCGCGATGGGCGACGCGCTCGGGCCGGCCACGGTGCTCGAGATCCTCGAGAACATGCACCGGCTCACCGGCGATCCGCGCTACCGTCCGGGCGCCTGGCTGCGCCGCCGCGCGAAGCTCGGCCTGTCGCTGCTCCACGAGGACTGAGCATGGCGGCACGGCTCGTGTCCGAGCGCCACGGCGCGGTGCTGCTGCTGCGCATCTCCGACCCGGAAGCGCGCAACGCGCTGCATCCCGACGTCTACCGCGCCGGCGCTGCGGCGCTGCGCGCCGCGAGCGACGACCACGGCGTGCGCGCGATCGTGCTGGCTGGCGACGGCGAGCACTTCTGCGCGGGCGGCAACCTGAGTCGGCTGCGCGAGAACCGCACGAAGGATCCGTCGGAACAGGCGGCGTCGATCGACCTGCTGCGCGACTGGATCCTCGCGATCCGCGACTGCCCGAAGCCGGTCGTCGCAGCCGTCGAGGGGGCCGCCGCCGGCGCCGGATTCTCGCTGGTGCTCGCCTGCGACCTGGTCTACGCCGCCGAGGACGCGCGCTTCGTGATGGCCTACGTCCGGGTCGGGTTGACCTGCGACGGCGGCGCCAGCCACTTCCTGGCGGCGCGACTGCCCTACCCGGCCGCGTACGAACTGCTCGCCGGCGGGCAGCCGGTGGGTGCCGGGCGGCTGCACGCGCTGGGGCTCGTCAACGCGGTCACGGCGCCCGGCGAAGCCGTCGGCGCGGCGCTCGCGCGCGCCGCCGAGCTCGCCGACGGCCCTGCTTTCGCACTCGGACGGCTCAAGTCGCTTCTTGCGGCACACGAACGCGACGCACTCGCACACCAGCTGGTGCGCGAACGCGAGAATTTCGTCGCAGCGCTGTTCCACGACGACGCCGGCGAGGGCATCGATGCGTTCCTCGCCAGGCGTCCGCCGCGATTCAACCGCGAGCCGGGTGGACGATGACCGCACCACGAAGCCGACGGAGGCGACTTGGCTGAATCGACGCACGACGGCGAGGCAAAGACGGCGGAGCACGACGCCGCCTACAGCGGGACGATCGCCGTGCCCGAACGCCACCGCGTCGACCCCGACGCGCTGGCGGCGTGGCTTCGCGACCACATTCCGGACTTCTCCGGGCCGTTGACGATCGCGTTGTTCAGGGGCGGCCAGTCGAACCCGACCTACCGCCTGGCGACGCCGCGCGCGGCCTACGTGATGCGCGCCAAGCCCGGCCCGGTCGCGAAGCTGCTTCCCTCCGCACACGCGATCGAGCGCGAGTACCGCGTGCTCGCCGCGCTCGGTCGCACCGACATCCCGGTGGCGCGCGTCCACGCGCTGTGCGAGGACGAGTCGGTGATCGGCCGCGCCTTCTACGTGATGGAATACGTCGAGGGGCGGGTGCTGTGGGAGCAGTCGCTGCCGGGGCTCTCGGGCAGCGAGCGCTCGGCGATCTACGACGAGATGAACCGCGTGATCGCCGCACTTCACTCGGTCGACTACGAGGCGATCGGGCTCGGCGACTACGGCAAACCGGGGAACTACTTCTCCCGCCAGATCGGTCGCTGGAGCAGGCAGTACCAGGCCTCCGAGACCGAGCCGATCGACGCGATGAACCGCCTGATCGAGTGGCTTCCGCAGCACGTCCCGGGCGGCGACGAGACGACGATCGTGCACGGCGACTACCGGCTGGACAACCTGATCTTCGATCCCCGCGAACCGCGCATCCGCGCGATCCTCGACTGGGAGCTGTCGACGCTCGGCCATCCGCTCGCGGATTTCTCGTACCACTGCATGGCCTGGCACATCTCGCCGGGCCAGTTCCGCGGCATCGCGGGGCTCGACCACGCGGCGCTCGGCATTCCGGGCGAGCGCGACTACGTCGAGTCGTACTGCCGGCGCACCGGGCGCGACCCGATGCAGACGCTGGCCCACTGGGACTTCTACCTCGCGTACAACATGTTCCGCCTGGCTGCGATCCTCCAGGGGATCATGAAGCGCGCCGTCGACGGCACCGCGTCGAGCGCGCAAGCACTCGAAGCGGGCCGGCGCGCGCGACCGCTCGCCGAGATGGGATGGCAGATCGCGCAACGCGTGCGCTGAGAATTCGACAGGAGACTGCAATGGACTTCGAGTATTCGGCACGCTGCATCGAATTGCGTCAGCGCCTGCTGCGGTTCATGGACGAGCACGTCTATCCCAACGAGCGCCGCTTCTACGAGGAAGTGTCGGCCAACCGCCGCTCCGGCAATGCGTGGATCCCGACGAAGATCGTCGAGGAACTCAAGCCGAAGGCGCGCGCAGCCGGCCTGTGGAACCTGTTCCTTCCGAAGTCGACGCGCGTGCCGGAAGGCCTGTCGAACCTCGACTACGCGCCGCTGTGCGAGATCATGGGCCGGGTCACCTGGGCGCCAGAGGTCTTCAACTGCAACGCGCCCGACACCGGCAACATGGAGACGCTGGAACGCTACGCCAGCGAGTCGATCAAGCGCGCCTGGCTCGATCCGCTGCTCGCGGGCGAGATCCGCTCTGCGTTCGCAATGACCGAGCCGGCGGTCGCCTCGTCCGACGCCACCAACATCCAGGCGCGCATCGAACGCCACGGCGATCAATACGTGATCAACGGCAGGAAGTGGTGGACGTCGGGCGCCGGAGACCCGCGGTGCAAGGTCTACATCTTCATGGGCAAGACGAACCCGGACGCCGGACGCCACGAGCAGCAGTCGATGATCGTGGTGCCGGCCGACACGCCCGGCATCACGGTCGTGCGCCCGCTCAACGTGTTCGGCTACGACGACGCGCCGCACGGCCACTGCGAAGTCGACTTCGAGAACGTTCGCGTGCCGGTCGACAACGTGCTGCTCGGCGAAGGACGCGGCTTCGAGATCGCGCAGGGCCGCCTCGGACCGGGCCGCATCCACCACTGCATGCGATCGATCGGCGTGGCCGAGCGAGCGCTCGAGTACATGTGCAAGCGCCTGTCGTCGCGCACTGCGTTCGGCAAGCCGATCTCGGCGCACAACGTCTGGCACGAGCGCATCGCCGACGCACGCTGCCTGATCGACCAGGCGCGGCTGCTGACGCTGAAGGCGGCGTACATGATGGACACGGTCGGCAACAAGGTGGCCAGGGCGGAGATCGCGATGATCAAGGTGGTGGCGCCGAACATCGCCTGCCAGATCCTCGACTGGGCGATCCAGGCGCACGGCGGCGCAGGCGTGTCCGACGACTTCCCGCTGGCGTCGCTCTACGCGCACCAGCGGACGCTGCGTCTCGCCGATGGACCCGACGAGGTGCACCGCAACGCGATCGCCAAGCTCGAGCTCGCGAAGCACCTGCCGGTGCCAGGCGGCGCCGGCAAGGTGCAGATGCCGGTCACCCGCGGCGCCTGAGGGCAGCGCCCGTGATCGACGTCTACACCTGGCCCACGCCCAATGGCCACAAGGTGCACATCATGCTGGAGGAGTGCGGCCTGCCCTACGCCGTCCACCCGATCGACATCCGCGCCGGCGACCAGTTCGCCCCGGCGTTCCTGCGCATCAGCCCGAACAACAAGATCCCGGCGATCGTCGATTCCGAAGGCCCCGACGGCAAGCCGATCGCGTTGTTCGAATCGGGCGCGATCCTCGTCTACCTGGCCGCCCGGACGGGCAGGTTCATGCCTCGCAGCACGCGGGCGAAGTACGACGTGCTGCAGTGGCTGATGTTCCAGATGGGCGGGGTCGGTCCGATGCTGGGCCAGGCGCACCACTTCCGCCTGTACGCGCCCGAGAAGATCGCTTACGCGATCGATCGCTACACCAACGAGTCCAGGCGCCTGTACGGCGTCCTGGACCGGCGACTGCACGCGACCGGCGCGTTCCTGGGCGGGCGACAGTATTCGATCGCCGACATCGCGACCTGGCCGTGGGTACGCTCGCACGCCAACCAGGGCGTCGACCTCGCCGACTACCCGCAGGTGGCGCGCTGGTTCGAGACGATCGGCAAGCGACCGGCAGTCCGGCGTGCGATCACCATCCTCGCCGATCGCCGCAAACCGATCGACGACAGGGCTCGCGAGACGCTGTTCGGCGCAACGCAGTACGCGCGGCGCTGAGCGCCGCTACTGCAGCGGTTCCTTCGACAGCGCCGGCAGCGGGAACGAGAACACCTCGATCCCCTCGTCCTCGAGCTCGGCCTGCTGCTCGGCAGTGGCGACGCCGCGGATGCCGCGTTGCGGCGCCTCTTCGTAGTGGATGCGGCGCGCCTCCTCCACGAAGCGCTCGCCGACGTCCTCGGTCGTCTCGGCGAGATGGCGCGCCATCTTCATCCACAGTGCCTGCAACTGCGCGGGTGTCGGCATCGCCGCCGCCATCCGGCCGCGTTCGGGCGGCGACGTCGCGGCCTTCGGATCGTGGCCCGACGACAGGTTCAGGCGCGGCGCGCTCGGCAGCTTGCGGATCGACCGGCTCGTGCACATCGGGCATTCGACGAAGCCGCGCCCGAGCTGCTCGTCGAAGTCGTCGGTCGACCCGAACCAGCCCTCGAAGCGATGGTCGTGCTCGCACGCCAGATTGAATACTTTCATCGATCGTTTCCCTCGCCTCATTGTACGTGCATTCGCACTGATAGAATCGCAACAGCCCACCGGCATGGACGAGCCCACCGGCATCGGCTGCCGGCGCGCGTCGCCGTCAATGCTTCGCCCATGAGAGCCCCCGTTGTGATTCCGGTCGACGACGCGATTGCGCAATTCGACCGCTTCGACACGATCGTCGACGCCCGCAGCCCGGCCGAGTTCGCCGAGGACCACCTGCCCGGCGCGATCAGCGCGCCGGTGCTCGACGACGCCGAGCGCGCGCTCGTGGGAACGATCCACAAGACGCAGTCTGCGTTCGAGGCACGTCGCGCCGGCGCCGCGATCGTCTCGCGCAACGTCGGCGCGCTCATCGAGCGCCTGTTCGCGCACCGGCCGCACGACTGGCGCCCGCTGGTCTATTGCTGGCGCGGCGGCAACCGCTCGGGCGCGCTCGCGACCGTATTCGCGCGCATCGGCTGGCGCACCGCGGTGCTCGACGGCGGCTACCGGGCCTTCCGTCGCCGCGTCGTCGCAGACCTCGAGCGATGGCCGGCGGGCATGCGATGGCAGGTGCTGGCCGGACGCACCGGCACCGGGAAGAGCCTGATCCTGCAGCAGCTTGCAGCATCCGGCGCGCAAGTGCTCGATCTCGAAGCGATCGCCAGCCACCGCGGATCGGTGCTGGGCCTGATGCCCGAGTCCTCGCAGCCCACGCAGAAGGCCTTCGAAACCGGGCTCTGGAACGCGATGCGCGACTTCGACCCGCGGCTTCCGGTGTTCGTCGAATCCGAGAGCCGGCGCGTGGGCCTCTGCCATGTTCCGGACGCGCTGATCGCCGCGATGCGCGCCGCGCCGTGCACGCTGGTCGATGCTTCGGTGGCGGTGCGCGCGCGGCTGCTGCTTCGCGAGTACCGCCATTTCACCAGCGACCGGGCGCTGCTGTTCGAGCGCCTGGAGCGCCTCGCGCCGCTTCACGGCGCTCGACAGGTCGAGGCGTGGAAGGCGCTGGCGATCGCCGGCGACTGGGACGCCTTCGTCGAGTCGATGCTTGCGCTGCACTACGACCCGGCCTACGACCGGTCGATGCAACGCAACTACCTGCGCATCGACGAGGCGCCCGTCGTGACGCTCGACGGCGCCGACACGCCCGCCGTGGCCGAGGCCGCGCGGCGCGTTCTCGCTCGCTGCGTCGACCCGGACGCAGCCAGTCCCGCGCTCAGCGATTGTCCGCGGTAGCCAGGCGCTCGGGGTAACGCTCGATCTTCGCGCGCGCCTTCACCGACTCGAGGTAGGCGCCAAGCGCCTGCTGCGCGTAGGCCTGCTGCAGCTGCTGGCGATACCCGTCGCGGCGCTCGGCCATGCGCTTCTCGTCGGGCAGGGTGACCTTGGTCACCTGGTAGACGGCATAACCCTGCGCACCCAGGTCCGCGCCGACGAAATTCGGCAGCGGCTCGGCCGGCACCCGGAACACCGCCTCGACCGCCGCCGCCGGGAAGCCCTCGCTCGCAGCGCGCGAGACGGTGCGCGGCGCCGACAATCCGCTGGCCGCCTCGCCGGCGCGCAGTGCCGCCAGCCGCGACTGGCCGGCCTGCACTGCCAGCTTGCGCGCCTCCTCGTGAACCACCAGCTGGCGCACCTGCGCGCTGACCGAGTCCAGCGGCTTGCGCTGCGCCGGGCGATGCTCGACGATGCGCGCCGACACCAGGCGGTTGCCGCCGACGTCGACCGCTTCGGTGTTGCGCTTGTTCGCGATCGAGTCGGCGCTGAACAACGCCGCCAGCAACCGGGGACTGTTCAGCGGATGATCGCGCGGCAGCTGCGACGCGCCGGCGCGGCCGACCTCGTCGGCGGTCTGCACCTCGAGGCCGAAGCGCTGCGCAGCCGCGGCCAGCGAATCGGCCTGTTCGTAGACCAGGTTGCTGAAGGTCTCCGCGGACTCGGCGAAGCGCGCGCTCGCCTGTTGCGAGCGGATCTCGGCCTCGATCCCGGCGCGCACTTCGTCGAATTCGCGCTGCGTGCCCGGCCGCACCTCGGTCAACCGGATGACGTGGAAGCCGAACTCCGATTCGACCACGCCGCTGGTCTCGCCCTGCTTCAGCGCGAAGGCCGCATCGGCGAACGGCTTGACCATCATGTCGCGCGAGAACAGCCCGAGGTCCCCACCCGCCGCCGCCGACCCCGGATCCTGTGAATCGGATTTCGCGACGGCCGCGAAATCCGCGCCGCCCCGGATCTTCTCGAGCAGGGCCTCGGCGCGCGCGCGCGCCGCCGTGCGCTCGGCGTCCGACGCGCCGGCGTCGAGCTTGACGAGGATATGGCTCGCGCGTCGCTGCTCGGCGGTCGCGTAGCGCGACTTGTTCTGCTCGTAGTAGGCGCGCGCGTCCTCCCCGGACACCTTGATCTGGCTGGCCACCACGTCGCCCGCGAGCACCAGGTACTCGACGCGCGCGTTCTCCGGCACTTCGAACGCCGCCGCGTTGCGCTCGTAGTACTCGGCGAGCTGGGCATCGGTCGGGCTCACCTTCGAAGCGTAGTCGTCGGTCCTGAACGCGATCTCGCGAATTTCGCGGGTCTGCTCGCCGAGCGCGATGACGCGGTCGACCAGCGACGCCGGCACGATCGCGGTCTGCGAGATGGCCTCCGGCAAGGTCTGCAACGCGAGATCGCTGCGCACCTCGCGCTCGAAGACCACCTCGTTCTTGCCCTGCGCGCGCAGCAGCTGGCGGTAGCGCTCGACGTCGAACTTGCCGTCGGGGCCGCTCAGGCCGGGAATCTCGCGAATCGTCCGGCGCAGCTGCTCGTCCGGCACCGAAATGCGACTGTCGATCGCCTGCGCGAGCAGCACGCGCTGCGCGATGAGCCCGTCGAGGATCTGGTTGCGCGCCTCGGCGTTGTCGAGCAGCGACGGGTCGAAGCGCTCGCCGAGCATCTGGCGCAACTGCTCGATCTGCCTGCGGTGCGCAGCCTCGTACTCCTGGCGGCCGATCTTGCTCGACCCGACCCTGGCCACTGCGCCGTCGTCCGAGAAGAACTGGTCGTAGCCCTGGATCCCGAAGAACGCAAATGCCGGGAAGATCAGCACGAGCAGCAGGAACTGCATCACGCGCTGGTGTTTTCTGACCGTGTCGAACATGCGTACCTGCCCGATTGAAAAAAAAGGGCGAACTCTCGTTCGCCCTTCGGGTGTTGGCGGAGTGGACGGGACTCGAACCCGCGACCCCCGGCGTGACAGGCCGGTATTCTAACCGACTGAACTACCACTCCATCGCTGCATTGACTGCTGCTGTTTCCTTTCGCTCGCCCGGCCTGCGGAACCCGACGCGGCTGGTGGGTGCTGAGAGGTTCGAACTCCCGACCTACGCCTTGTAAGGGCGCCGCTCTACCAACTGAGCTAAGCACCCTGTCGGATTGCCCTGCCCGGCCCGCATGACGCGCAGCGAAGACCGCGATTATATATGAAGCCGGAAATACCGATCAACCCGGCGCGCCGAAGCGCGACTCAGTTGATGGCGTCCTTCAGCGCCTTGCCCGGGCGGAACTTGGGCACCTTGGCAGCCCTGATCTTGATCGTTGCGCCGGTGCGCGGATTGCGTCCGCTGCGAGCCGCGCGCTTGCCCACGGCGAAGGTACCGAATCCGACCAGCGTCACCGTCCCGCCCTTGCGCAGCGTCGTGCGTACGGCTCCGACGAGCGCGTCGAGCGCGCGACCCGCAGCGGCCTTCGAGATGTCCGCCTGCTTCGCGATGTGGTCGATCAATTCGGTCTTGTTCACTGAAAACCCCCTCACTCCGGATTCGTGTGGAACGAGCGCTTGCGAAGTCGCGCGCTTCGAGATTGACTTGGCCTCTGTCGACCGTGGAGACGGCGAAGCGGAGCCGTATTAGATCGCCGGGCTCGGCCAGTGTCAAGCCGAGCCACGGCGGCGAAAACGGCTCCGTTCCCTCTGTACGCAGCGCCCCGTCGATCAGTGCGTCACGACGTCGCCGCCGGTTCCCGGAGCGGGCGCGGCGACCGCCGAACCGGCCGCGGCCGGCACGTCGTCGGGCAACGGTTGCGGCTGTCGCTCGAGTGCGATCTCGAGCACCCGGTCGATCCACTTGACCGGCACGATCTCGAGCCTGTTCTTGACGTTGTCGGGAATCTCGGCGAGGTCCTTGACGTTCTCCTCGGGGATCATCACGGTGCGGATGCCGCCGCGGTGCGCCGCGAGCAGCTTCTCCTTGAGGCCGCCGATCGCGAGCACCTCGCCGCGCAGCGTGATCTCGCCGGTCATCGCCACGTCGGCGCGCACCGGAATACCGCTGAGCACCGACACCAGCGCCGTGGTCATCGCGATGCCCGCGCTCGGTCCGTCCTTCGGCGTGGCGCCTTCCGGCACGTGAATGTGGATGTCGCTCTTCTCGTGGAAGTCGTCGCGGATACCGAACCGGCGGGCGCGCCGGCGCACGACCGTCATCGCCGCCTTGATCGACTCCTGCATCACGTCGCCGAGCTTGCCGGTGAAGGTGGTCTTGCCCTTGCCGGGGACCGCGGCCGCCTCGATCGTCAGCAGTTCGCCGCCCACCTCGGTCCACGCCAGCCCGGTGACCTGGCCGACCTGGTTCTCCTTCTCGGCAATGCCGAAGCTGTAGCGCCGCACCCCCAGGAACTTGTCGAGGTTCTTGTTGGTGACGCTGACCTTCTTCTCCTGCTTCTTCAGCAGCAGCATCTTGACGACCTTGCGGCAGATCTTGCTGATCTCGCGCTCGAGCGAGCGCACGCCGGCCTCGCGCGTGTAGTAGCGCACGATGTCGCGCAGCGCGCTCTCGGCGATCGAGACTTCGGTCGACTTCAGCCCGGTGTTCTTCATCTGCTTCGGCAGCAGGTAGCGCTGGGCGATGTTGACCTTCTCGTCTTCCGTGTAGCCCGACAGCCGGATCACCTCCATGCGGTCGAGCAGCGCCGGCGGGATGTTCAGCGTGTTGGCGGTGGCCACGAACATCACGTCGGACAGGTCGTACTCGACCTCGACGTAGTGGTCGACGAAGGTCGAGTTCTGCTCGGGATCGAGCACCTCGAGCAGCGCCGACGACGGATCGCCGCGGAAGTCCATGCCCATCTTGTCGACTTCGTCGAGCAGGTAGAGCGGATTGCGCACGCCGATCTTGGCCAGGTTCTGCAGGATCTTGCCCGGCATCGAACCGATGTAGGTGCGGCGGTGGCCGCGGATCTCGGCCTCGTCGCGCACGCCACCGAGCGCCATGCGCACGAACTTGCGGTTCGTGGCACGTGCGATCGACTGCCCGAGCGAGGTCTTGCCCACCCCCGGCGGCCCGACCAGGCACAGGATCGGCGCCTTGACCTTCTCGACGCGCTGCTGGACCGCGAGGTATTCGAGGATGCGGTCCTTGACCCGCTCGAGGCCCCAGTGGTCCTCGTTGAGCACCTTCTCGGCGTTGGCCAGGTCGTTGTTGATCTTGCTCTTCTTGCGCCACGGCAGGCCGACCAGCGTGTCGATGTAGTTGCGCACGACGGTCGCCTCGGCCGACATCGGCGACATCAGCTTGAGCTTCTTCAGCTCCGCCTCGGCCTTCTTCAGCGCCTCCTTGGGCATGCGCGCGGACTTGATCTTCTTCTCGAGTTCGTCCATGTCGGCGCCTTCCTCGCCCTCGCCGAGCTCCTTCTGGATCGCCTTGACCTGCTCGTTCAGGTAGTACTCGCGCTGGCTCTTCTCCATCTGGCGCTTGACGCGGCCGCGGATGCGCTTCTCGACCTGCAGGATGTCCAGCTCGGTCTCGATCTGCGTGAGCAGCTTCTCGAGCCGTTCCGAGACGTCGTTGGTCTCGAGGATGTTCTGCTTCTGCTCGATCTTGATCGGCAGGTGCGCGGCGATCGTGTCGGCCAGCCGGCCGGCGTCGTCGATGCCGTTGAGCGACGCCAGGATCTCCGGCGGCACCTTCTTGTTCAGCTTCACGTACTGGTCGAACTGCGCCAGGATCGCCCGGCGCAGCGCCTCGGCCTCCGGGCTCTCGGTCGCAGGCTGCTCGATCGGCGCCAGTTCGCAGGTGAAGTGCGCACCGCTGTCGTCGATGCTCAGGATCCGCGCACGTCGCGCGCCCTCGACGAGCACTTTCACGGTGCCGTCGGGAAGCTTCAGCATCTGCAGGATGTTCGAGACGCAGCCGATCTCGTAGATGTCGTCGGCGACGGGTTCGTCCTTCGAGGCGTTGCGCTGGGCGACGAGCATGATGCTCTTGCCGACTTCCATCGCGGCCTCGAGCGCCTTGATCGACTTCGGCCGGCCGACGAACAGCGGAATCACCATGTGGGGGAACACCACCACGTCGCGCAACGGCAGCAGCGGCAGCGACTGGATGGCGGGGACCTGCTCTTCGGACATTCGGTTCTCCATGTGGACCTCCCGGCCGATGTTGAGCCGCCAGCGGGGAATTCAAGCTCTCGTGGTCGAGGATACGACGATTCGCGCCGCCAGCCCCCGGCCGGCCGCCCGCGATGGGGCCAATTCACAACGGTCGCGCGCGTGCGCCGGTCCTTTCGCCGCCGGCGGCGCCCGGCCCGAACGTCGCCCATCACCGCCCAGCGTGGCGCGATCGTCGGCCATGCCGGCCCGGGAGATACGGCCCGCGCCGGGCGGCGGCGGGCCGACCTGCAGCGCGAACGGCGCTAGTTGGAGCCCGACACCCGCGGGGTGTCCGCGTAGATCACGAGCGGCTTGCCGTCGCCGTCGATCGCGTTCTCGTCGACCACCACCTTCTGCACGTTCTGCAGGCTGGGCAGGTCGAACATGATGTCGAGCAGGGTCTGCTCGAGGATCGAGCGCAGCCCCCGTGCGCCGGTCTTGCGCTTGAGCGCCTTGCGCGCGATCGCCTGCAGCGCGGGCGGCCGCACCTCCAGGTCGACACCCTCCATCGCGAACAGCCGCTGGTACTGCTTGACCAGCGCGTTCCTGGGTTCGATCAGGATCTGGACCAGCGCGTCGACGTTGAGCTCGTCGAGCGTGGCGACCACCGGAAGGCGTCCGACCAGCTCGGGGATCAGGCCGAACTTGACCAGGTCCTCGGGCTCGACCTCGCGCAGGACCTCGCCGACCGCGCGCTCGCTCGCGCTGCGCACCTCGGCGCCGAAGCCGATGCCCGAGCGCTCCGAGCGGTTGCGGATGACCTTCTCGAGCCCGTCGAACGCCCCGCCGCAGATGAACAGGATGTTCGTCGTGTCGATCTGCACGAAGTCCTGGTTCGGGTGCTTGCGCCCGCCCTGCGGCGGCACCGACGCGATCGTTCCCTCGACCAGCTTCAGCAGCGCCTGCTGCACGCCCTCGCCGGAGACGTCGCGGGTGATCGACGGGTTGTCGGACTTGCGCGAGATCTTGTCGATCTCGTCGATGTAGACGATTCCGCTCTGCGCCTTGTCGACCTCGTAGTTGCAGTTCTGCAGCAGCTTCTGGATGATGTTCTCGACGTCCTCGCCGACGTAGCCGGCCTCGGTCAGCGTCGTTGCGTCGGCGATCACGAACGGCACGTTCAGCAGTCGCGCCATCGTCTGCGCCAGCAGCGTCTTGCCCGAGCCGGTCGGCCCGACCAGCAGGATGTTGCTCTTGGCCAGTTCGACCTCGTCCTTCTTGCCCTTGTGCCGCAGCCGCTTGTAGTGGTTGTAGACCGCCACCGACAGGATCTTCTTGGCGCTCTCCTGGCCGATCACGTACTGGTCGAGGATGCCGCAGATCTCGGCCGGCGTCGGCAGGCCGCCCTTCTGGGCGCCCGCGGCGCCCTCGGCCTGGGTCTCGTCACGGATGATGTCGTTGCACAGCTCGATGCATTCGTCGCAGATGAACACCGACGGACCGGCGATCAGCTTGCGCACTTCGTGCTGGCTCTTGCCGCAGAAGGAGCAGTACAGCAGTTTCTCGGTCGATCCCTTCTTGTCCGTCATGTTCGCTCCGACCGGCCGGACTGCCGCACGCGCCGCGATGGCCGGCGCCCGGATGGATGCCGCGGATCAGGCACCCTCGCCCCGACTTGACAAAACCTTGTCGATCAGTCCGTAGCTTACCGCATCTTCCGAGGACATGAAGTTGTCCCGGTCGGTGTCGGCCGCGATCCGCTCGATCGGCTGGCCGGTCTTCTCGGCCAGGATCCGGTTCAGCCGCTCGCGCGTGTACAGGATCTCCTTCGCGTGGATTTCGATGTCCGAGGCCTGGCCCTGCGCGCCACCCGACGGCTGGTGGATCATGATCCGCGCGTTGGGCAGCGCAAAGCGCTTGCCCTTCGCGCCGGCGGCGAGCAGGAACGCGCCCATGCTCGCCGCGATCCCCAGGCACAGCGTGCTGACGTCGGGCTTGACGAACTGCATCGTGTCGTAGATCGCAAGCCCCGCCGACACCGAGCCGCCGGGCGAATTGATGTAGAAGGAAATGTCCTTGTCCGGATTCTCCGACTCGAGGAACAGCAGCTGCGCGACGATCAGGTTCGCAGACTGGTCCATGACCGGTCCGACCAGGAAGATCACGTGCTCGCGCAACAGGCGCGAGTAGATGTCGTAGGCCCGCTCGCCGCGGCCGCTCTGCTCGATGACGATCGGGACCATGCCCAGGCCCTGCGTCTGCTGGCGCTGCGCCAGGTGCGCGTTCACCAGGTCCTCGACCATGCTGTTGAAGCTCATGTCTCGCTCCGTGAAGGTTCGGTGGCGGGCGCTGCGGATCAGCCCGCCGCCATCAGTTCGTCGAATGCCAGCTCGCGCTCGGTCGCCTTGCCCTTGGCCAGCGCCCAGTCGACGACGTTCTGTTCGACCACGATCGCCTCGACCTCGGCCAGACGGTTGCGGTCGCTGAAGTAGTAGCGCACGACTTCACCGGGGTTCTCGTAGGCCTGCGCGAACTCCTCGATCTGCTTGCGGATCTGGTCGGGCTTGGCCTGCAGCCCGTGGACCCGCACGATCTCCGCCAGGATCAGCCCGAGCCGCACGCGCCGCTCTGCTTGCTCGCGGAAGGTGTCCGGCGGGATCGCCGGCAGGTTCTTCGGGTCCATGCCGCGCTGCTTCAGGTCCTCGATGGCGCGCTCGCCCAGCGCCTTGCCTTCCGCATCGACCAGCGCCTTCGGCAGCTCGAACGTCGCCAGCTTCGACAGCGCATCCATCGCGGCGCCCTTGTTGCGGGCGCGCACGCGCTGGCCGACCTCGCGCTCGAGGTTCGCGCGAACGTCGCTGCGCATCTTCGCCAGGTCGCCGTCGGCCACCCCGAGCTGGCGCGCGAACGCCTCGTCGACCTGCGGCAGCTGTGGCGCCTCGACCTTCTTCACCGTGACCTCGAACTGCGCGGTCTTGCCCGCGAGTTCGACCGAGCCGTATTCGGACGGAAACGACACGGGGAAGGTCTTGCGCTCGCCCGCGCCCGCTCCGCGCACGCCGGTCTCGAAATCGGGCAGCATCCGGCCCTCGCCGAGCACGAACGGGAAATCGGTCGCGCTGCCGCCGGCGAACGCCACGCCGTCGATCGTGCCGACGAAATCGATCGTCACCCGGTCGCCGTCCTGCGCGGCTCGATCCGCTTCGGCCCAGGTCACCCGCTGCTTGCGCAGGATCTCGATCGTCTTGTCGACCTCGGCGTCACCGACCCGGCACGACACGCGCTCGAGTTCGATGGTGCCCGGGTCGCCGAGCGCGATCTCCGGGTAGATTTCGAAAGTGGCGGTGAAACCGAGCTCGTGATCGGCGGCGGTCTCGCGCGGCTCGATCGTGGGCTGTCCGGCGACGCGCAGCTTGTGCTCGTCGACCGCGTCGCTGAACGCCCTGGACACCGCGTCGCCGAGCACCTCGGCGTGCACCTGCGGGCCGTAGGACTGCTCGATCATCTTCATCGGCACCTTTCCGGGCCGGAAGCCGGGCATCTTGACGTTGCGCGACAGCTTGCGCAGCCGATCGACGACCTGGCGGTTGATCTCTGCCACCGGCACGGTCATGGCCAGCTTGCGCTCGAGCGCGCCGGTCGTTTCAAGTTGCGTTGCCATCTCGGGTCATCCAGGGTCTCGAAAGTGAAGCGGTCCGCCGGGACCGCGGTGTGCCGTGGTGCGGCCGAAAGGACTCGAACCTTCACGCCTTGCAGCGCCAGGACCTAAACCTGGTGCGTCTACCAATTCCGCCACGGCCGCGAAACGCGCCATTCTAAACGAAGCGACACGACGCCCCCGCCCCCAACCCGTCGCAAAAGCAGCCTCGCGCGAGCGGCCACGCCGAGCGGGCGCGCCGCACGCCACAGCCCCCAGGCCCGGCGTCGCGCCGAGCGCCCGGCCGCGCGTGGGACGCGCCGACCGGACGAGAAGGTTGCCGCGCGGCGCGGCAACCTTCGAAGGGAGGAAGGGCAGCCCGCGAAGCGGGCCGCGTCGTTCGCGCGGCCGGGCGCTCGGCGCGACGCCGGGCCGGGCGAGTCAGAACCTCGGTGCGCGCCCGCTCGGCGTGGCCGCTCAGCGCGAAGCAGGCGCCAGCCGGTACCACGCCACGTAGAGCGCCGGCACGAACAGCAAGGTCAGCACGGTCGCGACGATCAGGCCGCCCATGATCGCGATCGCCATCGGTCCCCAGAGCACGTCGCGCGACAGCGGGATCATCGCCAGGACCGACGCCGCGGCCGTCAGCGTGATCGGGCGGAATCGCCGCACCGCCGACTCGCGCACGGCATCCCAGCGTGTCAGCCCTGCGCCGACGTCCTGGCGGATCTGGTCGACCAGGATCACGGTGTTGCGCATGATCATCCCGCCCAGCGCGATCATGCCGAGCATCGCGACGAAGCCGAAGGGCTGGCCGAACGCGAGCAAGGCCGCGGCAATTCCGATCACACCCAGCGGCGCGGTCAGCAGCACCATCGCGGCCAGCGAGAAACTGTGCAACTGCACCATCAGCAGCGTCAGCACGACCGCCAGCAGCATCGGCATGCCGGCGTTGATCGACGCCTGCG
>Ga0209476_10000359_pt1 | contig 30757 bp, 26 predicted proteins | sample KloWWTrecipitate_FD_187179 | JGI IMG/M metagenome (GOLD analysis project Ga0209476, IMG submission 187179) | Active sludge microbial communities from Klosterneuburg, Austria, studying microevolution and ecology of nitrifiers - Klosterneuburg... | ecosystem: Engineered > WWTP > Aerobic digester... | reverse complement strand
GCCCATGAGAGAGGCAAAAGATGAAGATCCAGACCCGGGACAGGGAGATGCCCCCTGCCCCACTGTCGTGAGACTTCCCCTTGCGCTTGACGAGTTGCCTCAACGCTCCAGGCGCTCGCGATCCTCGAGACCGATCTGATCAGCCAGATTCTGGCGCAGTGCTTGCAGTCCGTCGGCCCTGAGATCGTCGTTGAAATCCCCGAGCCTTGGTTCAAGCACCCGAACGGCAATCCCGGCCTCGGTGGCTCTGATGGTCAATCTCTCCGCCGCGCGTCGCCCCGCCGGATCGCGGTCGATGGCAATGTAGAGGCGCTGCAGACCAAAAGGCGCGTCACATGGACAAGCGAAAGCTGACGGAGATTCGCCCCTGCTTGCTGGCCAAATAATGTCATGTCCGCGGCCCCTCCGGGCATTGCCGCAAAGAAGGCAGTTTTGCGGTTATGCTGAGTTCTGCATAATCAAAATTATGCGCACCATGTGATTATGCGCAGCCCGCCGAGCGAAGCACCTGCAAGGCTGACTCGCCAGCGATTTTCGGCACGACGAACTGCGCATAATCCTGATCTCCTCTTGGGTTCGTTCTGCCCGACAGGAGGTCAACATGTCCAAGGTGATCGTCGTCCATTCGCAGCCCCGCATGTGGCTGGAGGACAGCGTTATTCAGCCGTACGTTTCGCGATTTGGCGCGCACCTGCGCCGTGGGCGGTATGCCCCGAGCACCCAGCGTGTCTATTTGTGCTGCGTTGCGCACTTCGCCCATTGGCTGACCGGGGAACGATGCGGCCTGAGCGCGATCGGCGAGGCCTTGGTCGCGCGCTTCCTGGCAGAGCATATGCCAGCGTGCAGTTGTCCCTATCCGGTCCGGCGCTTGCGCCACGAGCTGCGAGCCGCACTCGCCCAGTTGCTGGAAGTGTTACGGGCCGATGGCGTGGGAGCACTGGATCCCGCCTCGGAAACGGCCGTTGCGCAAGAGTTGGCGCGCTTTGACGCCCACATGCGTGATGACTGGGGCCTGGCGGACAATACCCGCTGTCAGCGCAGTCGGATCGCCGGCGCGTTTCTGCTTGCCCATTTCGGCGACCAACCAATCACGATTTCGAAGATCAGCACCGCCTCTGTGCGGCGCTTCGTTCTCGGCCAGGATGGGCGTAGCGCTGGCTCCATCGGTGTGATCGGCGGCGCCATCGGCTGCTATTTTCGGTTCCGCACCCTGTCCGGCGACCGGGTCAGCGAACTGGCGGCCGGCATTCCACGGGCGGCTCACTGGCGATTGGCATCCCTGCCGGAGGTTCTCACCGACACTGAGATCGACGAACTGCTCCGATCATTCGATCAGCCCTTTCCGTCGCGCCGGCGAGCCTATGCGATGACCCGGTGTCTGATCGATCTCGGCCTGCGATGCAGCGAGGTCGTCGGCCTGCGCCTCGAAGACATCGACTGGGCCGACGGGACGATCAGCCTGACCGGAACCAAGGGGAGGCGCGCCGATGTCCTGCCCTTGCCTGCGGCGACCGGTAGCACGATCGCCGGCTATCTGCGCGAGGAGCGGCCCCAGACCTCGAACCGAGCCATATTTGTCCGCCACGTCGCCCCGTACGACGAGCCGATCGAGAAGGGCGTCGTCAAGCGCGCGGTTCTGGCGGGCTATCGAAGATGCGGATGGACCCGCACAGGAGTCCATATTCTGCGGCACAGCGTGGCCAGCCGGCTTCTACGCACCGGCGCGCCGATGAAGGATATTGCCGACGTCCTGCGGCACCGCAGCCTCGACACGTCGGCAATCTATGCCAAGGTCGATCTGACCAAGCTCGCGGCGGTGGCCTTGCCCTGGCCGGAGAGCGCGTCATGACCGAGGCCCGCGCTATGCTCTCGCTGGCCGAGGATTACCTGACCGAGCGCCGTGCCTTGGGGTTCGACCTGCGCATTCCCGGCACCCAGATCACCGCTTTCGCCCGCTTCGTCGACGCGGTGGGCCATACCGGCCCGCTGACGACCCGCATCACCCTGGATTGGGTGCAGGGTCATGCCAGGCACGCCAAGCCGTTTTCCTGGGCGCGCCGCCTGGACGTCCTTCGTCCATTCGCACGGTATTTGGCCCGGCTTGATCCGGCGACCGAGTTCCCGCAGACCGCAATCTTTGGCCGCTCGCATCGCCGCCTGGCGCCGCACATCTACTCGGAGCAGGAGATCCGCGATCTCCTCGCTGCCGCCCGGCGCCTTGCCCCGCACGGTGGATTGCGACCAGCGACCTACGAGATGATCTTCGGGTTGATCGCCGCCGCCGGCCTGCGGCTTTCGGAAGCGCTCCACCTGCGATGCGGCGATGTCGATCTCGAACAGGGCGTCCTTACGGTCCGGAACACCAAGTTTCGCAAATCCAGACACGTGCCAGTGCATCCGACCGTGGCGGCGGCGTTGAACCGCTATCTGGCGGTGCGGTCACGTCACGGCACTACCGACCGGAATGCGCTGCTGTTCCTGTCGTCATCGGGAGGGTTGTTGTCGAAGCGAACCATTCATGGGGTGTTCCAGCGGCTGCGAGGCGACCTCGGCTGGACGGCGCGTGGCGCCCATGCCCAGGCGCGCATTCACGATCTGCGCCACACCTTCATCTGCCGTCGCGTCCAGCTTTGGCATGAGCGCGGCGCCGATATCGGCAATGCCATGGCCGCGCTTTCAACCTATGTTGGCCACGCCAAGGTGTCAGACACTTACTGGTATCTGACCGGCGTTCCAGATCTGATGGCGATCGCCGGCGCGCGCTTCGAGCACTTCGCGGCCATCACCGGAGAGGGTCACCATGGCTGATCCGATCACGACGCCGACTTTTCCCACCTTGCTTCAGCGCTTCTTCGTTGAGCACCTGGGCCATCAGCGAGCCGTCAGCCCGCGCACCATCGCCGCCTACCGCGACACGTTCCGACTGCTGCTCAGCTTCGCTGAGGCCAGTATCGGCAAGGCCCCGACCGCATTGGCGTTGGTCGATCTTGACGCCCGATTGATCCTCGACTTCCTCGATCATCTGGAGAAGGAACGCAACAACGGCGCCCGCAGCCGAAACGCCCGTTTGGCGGCGCTCCGATCCTTCCTGAAGTATGCCGCCCATTACGACCTGACAGCACTCCCTGTGATCGAGCAGGCGCTGGCCATCCCGATGAAGCGGTTTGACCGGCCGGTACTTGGGTTTCTGTCGCGCCAGGAGATGCAGGCGATCCTCGAAGCGCCGGATCCTCGAACCTGGGCGGGACAGCGCGATCGAGCGCTTTTCAGTCTAATGTACAACACCGGCGCACGCGTGTCGGAGGCCATCGGCCTGCGCGTCGGCGACGTCATCATCGATGGCACGACGACCGCGCATCTGCACGGCAAGGGGCGCAAGGAACGAAGCATGCCGCTCTGGCGATCAACCGCGTCGCTGATCCGGGGCTGGAAGCGCCAGCTGGAAAACGCCGGGGATGACAATTTCCTGTTCCCAAGCCGGGGCGGAGAAAGGATGGCGCGATCGAACGTCACCCAACGCCTCGACCTGGCTGTCTCGGTCGCCGCGGAGCGTCATCCCCAACTCGCACGACGCTCGATATCGCCGCATACAATCCGCCACACTACGGCGATGCATCTGCTGCAGTCCGGCGTCGACATCACCGTGATCGCCCTATGGCTGGGCCACGAGAGCCCCGCCACAACGCATATGTACCTCGAGGCCGATCTCTCAATGAAGAAGCGCACTCTCAACCGGCTGCAACCGGTCGGAGCGAGCCCCGGCCGGTATCGGCCCCCGGACCAGCTGATGCGGTTTCTTCAGAACCTTTGAATTATGCGCAGTTCGTCGTGCCGAAAATCGCTGGCGCGTCAGCCTTGCAGGCGCTTCCCTCGGCGGGCTGCGCATAATCACATGGTGCGCATAATTGCGGTTATGCTGAGTTCTGCATAATCGCAAAAACGCACTGTTCGCCGGTCATGACGAGGGCGGACGCACCTGGGCCCGCATGGCCTCATTGATCGAAACCTGCAAACTGAACGCCGTCGACCCATACGCTTACCTGCGCGAAACCCTGACTGCCATCGCCAAAGGCCACCCCGCATCGCGCATCGCGCATCGCGCATCGACGACCTTATGCCTTGGGCTTTCCAGAAGCTGTCAAGCTGAAAGCCTGACGGGGTTCTCGCACCGCTTACAACCAAATGCCTGACCGTGCTGTTGCAAGATGTGCCGCTTGATGGCGAACTTTTTCGCCCCGACGATCGTAAGCCGCCGCAGGGATCGCGCACTCATCCTTTTCGTGGCGCCGGGGCACTCCATACCTCCAGCAGAACGCGGGCGCGGCACCTCGTCTTCCCGATGCACCGTATCGCGGCAGAAACCTCTTTACCCAGAATTGTTTTTCTGGTAACTGTAAATACAACAAAGGGAGAACCGCTATGGACACCAATGTGAGCAATTCTTGGGAACAGAGAGACATGCAGGCCGTTTTCCACGGCTTCACTGACTTGGGTACGCTGAATGCCGAAGGTCCGGTGATCTTGACGCATGGGGACGGCATCCGGGTCTTCGATGTGCACGGCAAGAGCTACATCGATGCCAACTCGGGCCTCTGGAACAACGTGGCCGGGTTCAACCATCAAGGCATCATCGACGCTCTCTGCGCCCAGGCGCGGAAGTTCCCCGGCTACCACGCCTTCTTCGGTCGCGTCGCCGACACCACCGTCGCCCTGTCCGAGAAGCTGATCGAGCTGTCGCCTTTCGACGCAGGCAAGGTCTACTACACCAACTCGGGCTCGGAGGCGAATGATACCGTCGTCAAGATGCTGTGGATGCTGCATCGCCGGAATGGCCAGCCGCAGCGCCGCAAGATCATCACCCGCGTGAACGCCTATCACGGCGTCACCGTCGCGACGGCCTCGATGACCGGCAAGGCCTACAACGCCGAATTCGGGCTGCCGCTGCCGGGCTTTCTGCATGCCGACTGCCCGCATTACTGGCGCTTCGGGCTTGAAGGCGAAACCGAGCTGGAGTTTTCGGCCCGCCTGGCGCGCAATCTTGAAGAGCTTATCCTCAAGGAAGGCCCCGACACGATCGCCGGCATGTTCGCCGAACCGGTGCAGGGCGCCGGTGGCGTGATCGTGCCTGCCGAAGGCTATTTCGAGGCGATCCGCCCGATCCTGCGCAAATACAACATCCCCTTCATCGCCGACGAGGTGATCTGCGGGTTCGGCCGCACCGGCGAGATGTGGGGCAGCGTGAAGTATGACATGCAGCCGGACATCATCGTCGCGTCGAAATGCATCACGGCCGGCTACTTCCCGATGGGCGCGGTCATCCTGGGCAAGGCCTTCTGCGACGCGCTGATGAAAGTGTCCGAAGAAGCCGAGGAGTTCCCGCACGGCTTCACCGCCGGCGGCAATCCGCTTGGCAGCGCGGTTGCCCTGAAATCGCTGGCGGTGATCGAAGACGAGGGCCTGCTTGGCAATGTCAACAAGGTCAGCGGACGCTTCATGGCGCGGCTGAAGAAGCTGGGCGAGCACAAATATGCCGGCGAAGCCCGCGGTGTCGGCCTGATGGGCGCGGTGGAAATCGTCGCGGACAAGAAGACCAAGCAACCGCTGCCGGGCCATCTGCAAATCTCGGAACGGATCGCCAACAAGGCACTTAAGAAAGGCCTGATCTGCCGGCCGCTCGGGCAGGCAATCGTCCTGGGCCCGCCCTTCATCATCACCGAGGCAGAGATCGACCAGATCTTCGACATTCTTGAGGAAACCGTTGACGAAGTCTTTGCCGATGTCGGCCTCTAAACCCGCAGTTTCGGACCGTGCAGCGAATCGTGCCTTGCGCACGACCGCCGTTCTCGCCGCAGACGAGCCGCAGGCCGTTGAATGGTTGAACCCAAAGGGGACCGGACCCTTCGTCTTCGGCTGCGAACACGCCAGCAACCGAATTCCAACGCGGCTGGGGACCATGGGCCTTGATGCAACCGAACTGGCGCGCCACATCGCCTGGGATATCGGGGCACGCCGCCTGACCGAGCTGCTGGCACTTCGGACGGACAGCCCCGCGATCCTGCAGCGCTATTCCAGATTGGTTAATGACTGCAACCGAACGGTCGGCCACCCCGGCGCGTTTGTCACCGACGCCGATGGCAGCTGCGTGACGGGCAACCTTGGCCTGACCGACGCTGATAGAGCCGCAAGAGAGCGCGAGATCTATCGCCCCTTCCACGATGCGTTGACCGGCACCATCGAGCGACGCCAGCAGAGCGCCGAACGCTTCGCCTTCATCGCGGTTCACAGCTTTAACAAGAGTGTCCGCAGCATCGCGCGTCCGTGGCACATTGGGTTCATTTACAACCAGCAACCAGCCTTGTCGAAACGACTGATCAGCTGGTTTAGGGAAAGGACCGACTTTGTTGTCGGTGACAACGAACCCTACTCTCCCCTGCACGCGGTGGATCACACAATTCGGGTCCAAGCCGAGGTCCGCAGCATACCCTACAGCATGATTGAGGTGCGAAACGATTTGCTGCGCAGCGAATCCGAAATTGCTGGCTGGGCGGACCTGATTGCCGCGGCCTTGCTTGACGCCCACACGTCGTAACCCCAAACAAAGCACGAGATGAAAGCATGACAGGTCAGAAGCTGAACCTGACGTCGGCGGAGGACGCCCACGCCTTTATTACCGAGCGCGCGCCCTCGCATGTGAAGGTTGGATTCTTCGATATCGACGGGGTCTTCCGCGGCAAGTTCATCGGTCGGGAAAAGTTCCTCTCGGCGCTTCGCAGTGGCTACGGCTTCTGTAACGCCGTGCTGGGATGGGATGTCGCCGACAACCTTTACAACAACGCTGCCTACACTGGCTGGCATTCGGGCTTTCCTGACGCCAACCTGCGGATCCTCCCCGAAAGCGGGATGATCCTGCCCTTCGACAACGAGACGGTCTTCTTCCTGAGTGAATTTGCCGGCTCTGCCGAAGCGATCTGTCCGCGCGGCGTACTGCGCCGGGTCCTGGCCCGCGCCTCGGACATGGGCTTTGCCGTCAAGGCGGCCATGGAATTCGAGTTCTTCATGTTCGAGGAGACGTCGAACGGTCTTCACGAGAAAAACTTCCAGAACCTTCGTACCTTATCGCAGGGCAGCTTCAGCTATTCGGCGCTGCGATCGCTGGTGCATGAGGATCTGTATCAGGACATCCTGGACACCTTCGGGTCGATCGGAATCAAGCTTGAAGGCCTGCATGCCGAAACCGGACCTGGCGTTCTCGAGACGGCAATTGCCGTGGATGACGCGCTGGCGATGGCCGACAATTCGTCAGTCTTCAAGGCCTTCATGAAGATTTTGGCTCAGAAGCGCGGCTTGATGGCGACGTTCATGGCCAAGTGGAACGCCGCCCTCTCCGGGCAAAGCGGGCACACTCATCTGTCACTGTGGACGCTGAACGGCAAGCCCTGCTTCTACGATCCAAGCGCCACCTATTCGATGAGCAAGACCATGCGCCATTTCATTGGCGGCCAGCTTGCCTATCTGCGCGAATTCGCCGCCCTGATTGCGCCGAACGTCAACAGCTTTGCCAGGCTGACCCCGGGTTTCTGGGCGCCAACTGCGGCGACGTGGGGGGTCGACAACCGCACTGTCGCTGTCCGGGTGATCCCCGGCTCCGAGAACTCCCACCGGCTCGAATATCGCGTGCCGGGCTCCGACGTGAACCCCTATCTTTCGATGGCCGCGGCGATTGGCTCCGGTCTCTTGGGGATCGAGCAGGAAATCGAGCCCGACGAGATTTCGACGGGAAATGCTTATGAGCGGCAGATCCCGATCGCGCGGCAACTGCCGCCGAACCTTGAAGCGGCAGCGGAGATCTTTGGCGGTTCAAAGGCCGCGGCTGACCTTTTCGGCCCGGCCTTTACCCAGCACTTTGCCGGATCCCGCCTGTTTGAGGCCCGTCAATTCACGCGTGCGGTGACGGATTGGGAACTGAAGCGTTACTTCGAAATTCTCTGACCGGGGGGAACTGGATCGCCATGAAGATTACCTGCGTTTCCCCGGTTGACGGGAAAATCTATGCCGAGCGCGCCGCGATCTCGCTGGCCGAGGCGCGCGCGATCTTTGCGCGCGCGAAGGGGGCGCGCGGCGCTTGGGCCGCGACGCCGCTTGCCGAGCGCCGCGCGCTTTTGGAGAAGGCTGTCGACCATCTGGTCGCGGCAAAGTCCCAGATTGCCACAGAAATCGCCTGGCAGATGGGGCGGCCTGTGTCGCAATGCGGCGGAGAGGTTCGTGGCCTTGAAGAGCGCGCGCGACATATGCTGGCGATCGCGCCTCAGGCTCTGGAAGAGGATATCCTGCCGCAAAACGGTTTGTTCCTGCGCACGATCCGCAAGGAGCCGCTGGGCACGGTCTTTGTCATCGCACCATGGAACTACCCCTATTTGACGGCGACCAACGCAATTTTTCCGGCGCTCGTGGCTGGCAACGTGGTCGTCCTCAAGCACTCGGCACAGACGCTGGTCTGCGGCGAGCGTTTTGCCGAGGCCTTCGCGGCTGCGGGATTGCCGGACGGGGTATTTCAGCTTTGCATGACCACCAATGATGACACGACCGCCCTGATTGGCGAGGGGCTGCACGATCATATCGTTTTCACCGGTTCTGTTTCGGTCGGCCGCCACCTGCAAACGATCAATGCGGCACATTTCACCGGCATCGACCTAGAGCTTGGCGGGAAGGACCCCGCTTACGTCCGGGCCGATGCGAATGTCGACTGGGCCGCCGAAAACCTGGTCGACGGCGCGTTCTTCAACTCTGGCCAGTCATGCTGCGGGATCGAACGGATCTATGTTCACAAGGACATCTACCCGCAGTTCGTCGAAAAGTTCGTCACGCTGACCGAGGCCTATGTGCTTGGAAATCCGACGGCGGCGGACGTCACGCTTGGACCGGTCGCCAGCACCCGGGCCGCGGAATTCGTGCGCGCACAGATTGCCGAAGCCTGCGAACAGGGGGCGCGCGCGCTGATCGACCCGGGCCTCTTCCCGGCCGACAGGGCGGGCACGCCCTATCTCGCGCCGCAGGTTCTTGTCGACGTCACCCATGACATGCGGGTGATGACCGAGGAAAGTTTTGGTCCCGTCGTTGGCATCATGGCAGTTGACGGTGACGACGAGGCAATCGCCATGATGAATGACAGCGACTATGGGCTGACGGCCTCGATCTGGACAGCCGACCTTCCCGCCGCCGAAGCCATCGCCTTGCGTCTGGAAACGGGCACCTGCTTTGCCAATCGCTGCGACTATCTTGACCCGGGCCTGGCCTGGACGGGGGTCAAGGACACGGGCCGCGGGTGTTCCCTGTCGGCCCATGCCTTTGACCATCTGACGCGGCTCAAGTCCTACCACTTCCGGGCGCAGCCGGCCTGATCAGCCGATCGGCTGATCGCATTTGCCGGCGGCGCGCAACAAATCGACCAGTCGGGCGGTGTCAATCGCCCGGCAAACCCGCCCTTTCGGCTTGAACGTCGGCGTATCCTCGGCGGCGATCATGGCATTGATCACGGCCTCATCGGTTGCATCGACCGTGGCCAGATAGGCCGTGTCCAGCAGATCGTCGTTGATATGCGTCATCTGCGAAAAGTCCGGTCCAAGCCCCGGCGTCGGCAGTTCGTTCGCGGTGCTGAAGGCCAGAAAGATGTCGCCGGAATTGTTGCCGCCAGGCGTTCCGGCGCGACCGATGCCAAGCCCGGCCCGCCGCGCCAGCCGCGACAACAGGTCAGGACGCATCGGAAGGTCGGTGGCGATGATCACGATGATCGAGCCGGTCTCGTGCTCGATCAGCCGGTCCTCCTGCATCTACAGGCCAACCGCCTCGCCGCAAATGGTCAGCCAGTCGCGCAGGCCGTGATTGGCCTGAACCAGGACGCCGATGGTAAAGGTCTTGTCACTGATCCTGATGCGGCGCGACGAGGTGCCGGTTCCGCCCTTGAATTCGTAGCAGATAATGCCGGTTCCGCCGCCCGTGTTGCCTTCTTCGGCCCAGTCGGAGGTCGCGCCGAGTATGGCCGAGAGGACATGTTCCTCAGTCACCTGCTGGCCGTTGATGTCTCGTTCAGGACACCGTAATAGGTTTCCGCCACCACCGGCATGGCCCAGACATGTTCGGCCTCGAAGACGCCGGCATAGTGCGAGATCATCCACCTGACCGCGGTATGGTGGGCGATGCCCACGCTATGGCTGTTGGTCAGGCAGATCGGGCCAAGGAACCTGCCCGAGTCGCGGATCCAGTGGCTGCCGGTCATCTCGCCGTTGCCGTTCAGCGAGAAATAGCCGGCCAGAACCGGGCTTGGGGTTCGGTCAAAGCCACGCGGCAGGATCGCCGTGACCCCGGTGCGAATTTGCGCCCCGGCTGATTCGTTTTCGCTAAGGACCTGGGACTGCCCCACGCGCAGTCCAGGCACATCGACCAGCGAATTCCGGGGGCCGGGCGTTCCGCGAAAGCGAAGTCCCAGGGCGCGTGCGCGTTTCTTGGTCATTGTTTCAGTCCTTTCGTCGCCTTTGGCGGCATGTCTCACCAAAGTTGTTGATTATGTATTTTGAGTACTGTTAAATACACAAAGCAAGATGAAAACGACCTGGAGGACTCGCCTGTGGACGGTTTTCTGCAGATCAGATCTGCAACAAAGATGTACCGGACGCCCGAGGGCGGAAGTATTCGTGCGCTCGACGATGTCACCCTGCATATCCGCAGCAACGAGTTCATCAGCCTGCTCGGGCCTTCGGGCTGCGGAAAGACCACGCTGCTCAAGTGTATTGCGGGCTTTGAAGACCTTGATCACGGAGACATAACCCTCACTGGGCAAAGTCTCACCCGGATCCCCGCGCACAGGCGCCCATTCAACACGGTGTTTCAGAATTACGCGCTTTTTCCGCACCTCACCGTTGAGCGCAACGTCGCATACGGGCTTGACGTTGCACATGTCGAACGCAAGGAACGTACTCGCCGTGTCGGAGAAGCGCTGGAGCAGGTTGGCCTGGCAGGCTTTGGTGCCCGGATGCCTAACCAGCTCTCGGGTGGCCAGCAGCAGCGCGTCGCGGTGGCGCGGTCTCTGGTCCTGAAGCCGAAGGTCCTTTTGCTGGACGAGCCGCTCTCCGCGCTTGACCGCAAGATGCGCGAGTCCATGCAGATCGAGTTGAAGTCGTTGCAACATAGCGTCGGCATCACCTTCATCTTCGTCACGCACGATCAGGAAGAGGCGCTTTCGATGTCGGATCGCGTCGCAGTCTTGGCCTCAGGAAAGGTGCAGCAGCTCGCCTCGCCCAAAGAGATCTATGACGAGCCGCAAAACGAGTTTGTCGCGAACTTTGTCGGAACCAGCAACATCTTCAAGGGAAAGGTGATCGCCAAGGAGGGGCGGACCCTGACGCTGAAGACCGCGAACGGGCGCGAGCTGGCCGTGGCCTCCGATCGCTTCGGCGTCGGCGATGACGCCTGCGCCGTCCTGCGGCCCGAACACCTGAAGCTGAGCGGCGAGGCGCGCGACAGGGCCATCAAGGGGACGGTCACGCAATCGGTCTTTGTCGGCTCGGAGATGCATCTGCACGTCGACGTGGGCCATCTGCACGTCGACGTGGGCCTTGGCCGGACCGCCGTCGTGCGGCACCGCCATAACAAGGGGTCAACGGAAGCCGCCTATGGGCCGGGCGCCGATGTCACGCTCTATTACACGCCCGAAGCCGCGCATGTCATCGAATGCAAGGGTGCCTGAGATGGCAGAAACGGGCGCGACCGCAAGCCGCAACCGAAGGACGCTGATCCTTCTTCTTGCCCCGCTGACCATCCTGCTGGGCGTGTTCTTCCTGATCCCCCTGGGCATCATGGTCGTCTACAGCTTCCTTGAACCCGGCCTTTACGGTGGGGTCGAATGGAACTGGTATCCCTACAACTACGGCCGCCTGATCGGCTGGCCGTTGAACGACTACGAGGTCTTCGACCCCATCTATCTGAAGATCTTCCTGAATTCGCTTCAGATTGCGCTCATGACGGTCGCGGGCACATTGCTACTGTCCTATCCGGCGGCCTTCTGGGTTGCCAGCATGAAAGGGCCAAGAAAGAGCTTGGTCCTTTTTCTGGTCGCGCTGCCGTTCTTTGCAAACATGCTGGTGCGCATCTATGCTTGGTTGCTGCTGCTGCGGCCAACCGGGTTTCTGAGCACCCTGCTAGAATCGACCGGCCTGATCATCGAGCCGCTTGACCTGCTGTTCACGAATTTCTCGGTGATCGTCGGCATGGTCTATGTTCTGACGCCGTTCATGTTCCTGCCGATCTACGCAAACGTGGAAAAGCTGGACTATTCACTCGTCAGGGCCTCGCGCGATCTTGGCGCGACCAATGTGCAGACGTTATGGCGGATCATATTGCCGCTGACGGCACCGGGAATCATCGGCGGCTCGGTGATCGTCTTCATTCCGGCGCTTGGAAACTTCATCGTGCCTTCGCTCCTGGGCGGCTCCAAGGTGCAGATGACGGGGAACCTCATCGAACGCTCGTTCCTGCAGTCGCGCGACTGGCCGTTCGGAGCGGCGCTGGCGCTGCTGATCATGGCCTTCGTCGTGGTTCTCTTTTCCCTCCAGTTTAGCCGTCAGTCAAAGTCAGAAGGACAGGGGACCCGTTGATGTTCGAAAGGATCATGTCATCAAAGGGCTGGTGGAGGCTGTTTCAGGCCTATGGCCTTGTCTTCCTGATCTTTCTCTACCTGCCGCTTGCGCTCATCTTTGTCTATTCCTTCAATGCGAACCCCATCAACATGGCGGTTTGGACCGAGTTCACCTTTGACTGGTACAAGACCATCTTCTTCGGGGCCGGCACGGCGGGCAGCTTCGACGCGGCCTTTACCGAGTCGCCCGACCGGATCTTCGAGGTGGTCCGCAACAGCGCCATCGTCGCCCTTTCCGCCAGCACCATCTCGACCGTCATCGGGACGGCGACGGCAATCGCGATCCGGCGCTATGACTTCGTCGGCAAGAAGGTCTATCAGGCGCTGCTTGTCCTGCCGATGATCGTTCCGGACATCGTCCTTGGGATCGCGCTGCTGATCTTCTTTGTCGGCGCCGGCTTTGAGTTGAGCCTGCTGACCGTCATCATCGGCCACACGACCTTCCTTTCAAGCTATGTCTTCGTCGTGGTCAGCGCCCGCCTTGCCGGGATGGACATGAGCCTCGAGCGGGCCTCGGCCGATCTTGGCGCCGGGCCGTTGACCACCTTCCGCAGGGTGACCTTGCCACAGATCATGCCGGGCGTTGTTGGCGGGTTCCTGCTGGCATTCATCATCTCGCTCGACGACGTGGTCATCACCTACTTCATCGCCGGCGTCGGCTCGCAAACGCTGCCCCTCTTCATCCTGGCAATGATGCGCCGCGGGTTGCGGCCGCAGATCAATGCGCTGGCGATCCTGCTTTTGTCCTTCACCTTCACCGTGGCCGCAATCGGCCTCTACCTGCGAAGCCGAAAATCCTGACGTCAAACCAAAACCAACAGCGGAGTGCAAAATGAAGAATGTGCAGAACGTTAGCCCCTGTCTGATGGCAATCGCCGTTTCCGCAGGTCTGGCGACCCCGGCGGCGGCCGAAGGATCGCTGAGCCTTTACAACTGGGGTGACTACATCAGCCCCGATGTCATCGACAAATTCGGCAAGGAGTTCAACGTCGCCGTGACGCTCGACACCTATTCGACCAACGAGGAAATGCTGGCGCGCATCCAGGCCGGGGCAACGGGCTATGACCTGATCTGGCCGTCGGTTCACATGCATGACACAATGCAAAAGCTGGGCCTGCTGCAGGAAACCGGGGTCAACAAGATGCCCGGCTTCGAGAACATCGACCCCGGCGCCCTGCGCTCGAAGGAAGACCCGGCGGCCGACTATTGCTTGCCCTATGCCTGGGGTGCGGTCGGCATCCTCTACAACAAGACCGCGATTCCCGAGCTGACCTCTTGGCAGCAGTTCTTCGACTACGGGGCGGCCAATCCGGGCAAGATCGCCATGCTTGACGATCTGCGGGAAACCCTTGGCGTCGGCCTGATCATGACGGGGGCATCGGTCAATTCCGCGAACCCCGACGAGATTGCCAAGGCCGAAGAGTTCATCCTGGCGCAAAAGCCGAATATCGGGGCCTTTGCCTATGACGTGATCCCGCTCGTCACCTCGGGCGATATGGCGGCCGCGCATTACTATGTCGGCGCCGTCCTCAACGTGAACCAGAACCCCGACCTGCTGGGCTTCGTCGTCCCGCAAGAGGGCGCCACGATGTACCAGGAGGACATCTGCCTGCTTGCCAGCGCGCCCAACCGGGACAACGCCCTGAAGTTCCTTGAATTCATGATGCGTCCCGACGTTTCGGCCATGAACACCGAGCGCCTGACGAATGGTTCGGTGAACCTGAAGGCCATCGAACTGCTTCCGGTTGAGCTGAAGAACAACCCCTCGATCAACCCGCCGCCCGAAACGCGCGCCAAGCTTCAGATCTTCGAAGACCTCGGAAAGGCGCTCAGGGTCTATACGCGGGCTTGGGACCGCGTCAAGACGAACTGATCCGCTGCTCCCTGCCTGGCGGGATATCGCGCCGATATCCCGCCATTTTCTCCGAGGATACGATGGCCCGCTATCAGATCACCGAAGCCGATCTTCCCTATGCCCGCGAGTTTCTGGCGGCCCCGATCGGATACCACAGCCCCTGCCTGCAGAGGGTCCTGAACCGCATGCGCGGGCCGGACTGGACCTTCAAATACGTGCTGATCGTCGTCGAGCGCTATTCCCGCTGGCAACTTGGGCGGTTGCCCGCCGCCCGGGGCGGCAGGGTCGAAGCCGTCGCGGGGGTCTACTACGACAACCTTCTGGATGCCGAGCGCGACATCTTCAAAAGGCGCTGGCGAGACCTAACCGGGCAGGACCTCGACCATCAACTGTCCACCCTTTCGTGATGAGACGACCATGCTTCCGATCGTAGCTTATACCGACAAACTGACCGTCGCCCCCGGTGAGGCGCTGACGGTCATGGCCTCGTCCTTCGGCGCCAGGACCTATCACGCCGACCTGCGCCGGATCATCCAGGGCGATACCAATCCCGAAGGCCCCGGCTACAAGGACGAAGCCATCGCCCTTGATCTGGGGGGCGAACGTCACGCCGTCGCCAAGGCGTTCAAGCCCGGCTCGGCGGTGATCATTCCGGGCCATGAGGCGCTGAAAGGCCTTGGCAGTTTCACGCTGGCGGCGGTGATTCAGCCGACGCTGACAACCGGCAAGGAGCGCCTTGTGATCGCCCTGCCCGGCTTTGCCAGCTTGGGCATTGACGCCGGGGGGCATCTGGTCGGCCGCCTTGGTCAGGCCGAAGTGCGAAGCGCTGCCCCGCTGACGGTCTGGCAGTGGCAGATCGTGAGCCTTGCCTATGATGCGGCCTCGCGGGAGCTTGTCCTGTCCAGTCTGGCCGCGCCCGGCACCGCGGCGCCCGCGGCCAGGCCAAGGATCGTCACGGCACAGGCGGTTCAGGCCGGGCCCGCCGCCGAAGAATGCATCATCGCCGCGACCCGCGACACCGAGGGCGAGCTGACCGGCTTTTTCGACGGCAAGATCGACCGGCCTGCGATCTTTCTTCAGCCGATCGCCGTCGAGCGCCTTGTGACGATCCTTGCGGATGTCCAGGCGCTGCGCCGGCGCAGTGACCTTTTGGCCGCCTGGGATTTCTCGGAACGGATGATGACGCAAAGCATCCGTGATGTCGGCCCCTTCCGGTTGGACGGCAAGACGCGGAACGCACCCAAGCGGGCGATGACGGGATGGCTGTGGCAGGGCCAGGAGCTGGACTGGAAGAAGCGACCCGAACTTTATTCGGCGATCCACTTCCATAGCACCGACCTGCATGATGCCGGCTGGAGCGCCGATTTCACGCTGACCGTGCCCGACGACCTGAAGAGCGGCGTCTATGCGGTGCGCCTTGTGCCCGACGGCGACGAGGATGCCGCCTATTACTGCGTCTTCGTGGTCCGCCCGCCGCGGGATCGCGCCTCGGCCAACACCGTCGCCTTTCTTTTCCCGACCTGCAGCTACCTCGCCTATGGCAACCACCGCCTTGGGCTGGACGTTCCTGGCACCGAGATCGGCATGGGCCGCGCGGTCGAGCTTGATCGCCACCACATGTTCCTGCAGGCGCATCCCGAGATCGGCTTTTCGCATTACGAAGTGCACAATGATGGCACGGGCGTCTTCCACACCTCGCGCCTGCGGCCCCTGGTCGATCTGCAGCCCAAGGTGAAATCCTACCTCGGGGGCTATGGCTCGAACATCTGGCAGTTCAACGCCGACACCCACATCCTGGGCTGGCTTGACCATATCGGGCAGGACTTCGACGTGATCACCGACGAAGACATCCATGCCGACGGGCTGCGCCTGCTCAGTCGCTACAACGTCATCCTGACCGGCACCCATCCGGAATACTACACCCGCAACATGATCGAAGCGGTCCAGGCCTTTACCGACCGCGGCGGGCGGCTGATGTATCTGGGCGGGAACGGCTTTTACTGGGTCGTCAGCTTCAACGAAGACATGCCGGGCCTCATGGAATGCCGCCGCTCCGAGGCGGGTGTGCGGCCCTGGGAACCCGGTCACGGCCAGTTCTTCCACGGTTTCACCGGCGAATACGGCGGGTTGTGGCGCCGCAACGGCCATCCGCCGAACCACCTCTGCGGCGTCGGGATGACCTCGCAGGGCTTCGACATCTCCGAGCCCTACGTCATCAATCCCGACAGCCGGACAGCCCGCACCGCCTTCATCTTCGACGGGATCGACGGAACCGTCATCGGCGACTATGGCCTTGCCGGCGGGGGCGCGGCAGGGCTTGAGGTCGACCGGGCGGATGCCGGTCAGGGAACGCCGGATCATGCCGTCGTCCTTGGCTCCTCGGTCCGCCACACCGACATCTATCTGATGGTGCCCGAAGACCTTCTTGACCCGACGCCGGACTGGACGGGCACGCAGGCCGAAATCATCCGGTCGGACCTTACCTTCTTCGAGACCGCGGGCGGCGGTGCGGTCTTTTCGACCGGTTCGATCGCCTGGGCCGGCGCCGTTGCCTGGAACCGCTATGACAACGATATCGCCCGCATGACCGAAAACGTGCTGCGCCGTTTCAACGACCCACAGCCTTTCGAAATGCCTTGACGGTGCGGCAAGGGTCCGGCGAGATGCGACAGGCTGCCAGATGACCGATACGATGAAGCATTCTGCAAGTGACCTCCAGCTGCAACTGGCCCGCCAGATCGCCGAGAATATCATCAGCGGCGGGCTCCAGTCCGGCCAGCACCTGCGCGAGACGGAATTGTCGGCGACGCTCAATGTTTCCCGGTCTCCGGTGCGGGCTGCGCTTGGCCTTCTTTTCAGTGAGGGGCTCGTCGACAAGGAGGCCAACCGCGGCTTCTTTGTGAGGGCGGCCCATGACGACTTTCTGGCCTTTCTCGATCGGCTGCCCAAGACCGATGACGAGATCATCAAGGAGGCAATCGCCCGCGACTGGTTCGAGGGCGCCGTGCCCAAGGAAATGTCGGAAGGCGAAATACGCAAACGCTATTCGCTGGGCCGCCTGACGGCGCAGCGGATTCTCAATTCTCTGTCCGATGAGGGAATCATTTCACGATTGCCGGGTTATGGTTGGCAGTTTGAACCAACCCTCAACTCGCAAGATGCTCATGACGAAAGTTATGATTTTCGAATGATCATAGAGCCATCGGGAATGATTAGCCAATCATTTGAGCTCGATGGCCCCGGCGCCGAATTTCAGGAATACAGGCACCGCAGTATCCTCAGCGCCGAACCGGAAAACTGGAATTCAGCCGAACTATTCCGACTGGATGCCGATTTTCATCTCTTCCTTGCGAACTGCAGTCAGAATCGCTACGTGATTCAAGCAATGCAGCAGCAAAATAAACTCCGACGCCTGCTTGAATACAATTCCCTCTTGCATGCTGGCCGGCTCAGGGACTCGTGCATGGAGCATTTGGAAATACTAGAAAGCCTGGTAAAGGGCGACCGAACGCGTGCGGCTAATTCTATGATTATCCATCTACAAAAAGCAAAAGACGCTGGACCTTGGGGTCATGATGCGTCCTTGCGACAAAGCCAGAGCACACCGATAGGTCCAAAATAGACACTATGAAACGGCATTGTTGCAGAACTTGTGGGTGGGACGAGCTTCCACCTTTCCCCGTTAACTTAGGCCGTATTGGCAAAAGGGGATTGACATGGTGGGCTGATCATAGCTATCGCTTTTCTAAGGTTAGCAAAGCCATTGAGGCGCGCAACGTCGTGCCGGTTATCCCAATGCGCAGGTCCCGCAAGCTGCGCGTGGCGGTGGACCGCACCCTCTACCGGCTGCGGACTCTTATCGAGCGCTGCCTCAACAAGCTGAAGAGCGCCCGCCGCGTGGCTACCCGTTACGACAAGACAGCCGAGAGCTTCTTGTGCTTCTTCGACACAACGTCGATCCGCCTCTGGCTTGGCCATTTGTCTGCATGACCTAGGTACGGAATTGTCGCTTAACGTGAAGAGCGCCTGACCTTAGAAAGAGGTTTGGATGGACCAGCTACTGATAGCGCCAGATCTCGTATATCAGACATGTGAGTTTTCGAAACATTCCCGGCTCGAAGAATGGCAAAGCTCGATGTCGGCTGCCTACTATTCCATTGATATTATAGAAGATTCAGGCGTTGAACTGGATGCTAAGATCGAAGTCGTTAAACTTTCGGACGTCAACATTTCCAAATTTCGTAGCACCACCGCACGCGGTTTTCGCACACGGCCCAACATCGCCCGCGACAGTACCGAGTATTTCGTCTTCGTCTTTGTCACAGACGGCGAGATGTTTTTTAATCAGCTGGCGCGCTGTGGAACCCTAAAGGCCGGACATTATGTTATGCTGCGCTCTGGCGAGCCTTACGAATTGTCGTGTTTGAGTCCGAGCCGTGCTTTTACTGTGCATCTGCCGATTAGCGATATCCTGGAGCGGTACCGGTTAGCGCATTTACATTGTGCGAAGGCTTTTGAAAGTGCCGCGGCACTCTTTCCCATGGCGGCTGCTGTAATCAGCTCGATCGGCGCTGTCCCGTCCGCCGCCAGGGAAGTTCTTTGCCAGGATCTTCGCCGCCAAGTGATCGATACCATCCTGCTGCTGCTGCGAGCCGAACGGATCCACATCAGGGCTCCTGGGTCGACGGGCAGTGAAGGTCTTTTGCTGCGGCTCATCGGCCATATCGAGCGGCATTACATGAACACGGAACTTTCGGCGCGCAGCGCGGCGGAAGACATCGGGGTGTCGGTGTCGCATCTGCACAGGGTCTTCAATGGCTACAACCTGACCTTTGGCTCAACGCTTCGGGACATGCGCCTGGCGCATTCCTATGAATTGCTCAGCTCTTCGGAAGGATCGGCCTGTAGCATCAGCGAAGTCGCCTATCGCGTCGGTTTCCCCGACCATGTGCATTTCTCGAAATCCTTCAGAGCTGCCTTTGGCGTCAGCCCGACTGAGGTTAAAAACGGGATCGGCCGACGAAGCTGACCCGTCGGGCCGCGAATTGAGACGCCCGCACCAAGGTTGCGAGACTCTGATCATAACGACCGGCCACCAATTCCATTACACTCCTTCCTCAGCAAGAATGACATGGGCATCAAAATGGCGACCGGTCTGGTCTATCACGAGCTTTGTATGTGGCACGACGCCGGGAATGTAAGTTCCTTCGTTCCGACCGGGCTTCAGGTCCAGCCCGACCGGCATGCCGAAGAGCCGGAAACCAAGCGCCGCATTCGCAACTTGCTGGAGGTCAGCGGGCTGCTGGGCAAGCTTGAGCTTATCCAGCCCGAGCCTGCCGAAATTGCGCAGATCGCGCGGGTGCATCCGCAAAGTTACATCGACAGGATCAAGGAAAAGAGCCGAAGCGGCGGCGGCGAGGTCGGACTGAACACATTCATCGGTAACGAGGGTTTCGATATCGCGCGGATCTCGACCGGTGGCGCCATTTCCGTCATGGACAGGGTTCTCGACGGCCGGGTCAGGAACGGTTATGCGCTGGTCCGCCCGCCGGGCCACCATGCCCGCCCGGACGAGGCGATGGGGTTTTGCGTTTTCGCCAACGCGCCGATCGCCATTCGCGAGATGCAGAAAAAGTACCAGCTCGATCGTATCGCAATCGTCGACTGGGATGCGCATCATGGCAACGGATCGGAAGAGATTTTTTATGAAGACCCTGCAGTCCTGACCATCTCGCTGCATCAGAACAACCTGTTCCCGATTGGGTCCGGTGCGATGTCGGCCAATGGCGCGGGGCGGGGCGAAGGCTACAACATCAATGTGCCACTGCCTCCGGGGTCGGGTCGAGGCGCCTATGAAGCCGCCTTTGAACGTGTCGTCATTCCGGCGCTGCGCGCCTACCGGCCGCAACTTATCGTTGTCTGTTCCGGCTTCGATGCCTGCGGTCTTGATCCACTGGCGCGGCTCATGCTGCACAGCAGTGCTTATGCGACCCTCACCAGGCAGCTGATGCACTGTGCCGATGATGTCTGTCAGGGGCGCATCGCCATGGTGCATGAAGGCGGCTATTCGCGTGCCCTGGCACCCTATTGCGGCCTGGCGGTGATGGAAACCTTGTCCGGCATCCGCACAAAGGTCACCGATCCCTTCGACGAATATGTCTCCGGCTTCGGCGGGCAAGATCTGCAACCGCATCAGGAAACCATTATCGAAGAGGCGCGGGGCCTGTTGAAAAAAAAATTCGCGTAACAAAGTTTCTAAAATAATGGGAGGCACCGATGACCAATGACCACAACCCCGCCGCTCTGAATATCGGCGAGATCAAATCGGCGTTGACGCGCCGCAGTTTCCTGCGCAACGTGGCCGTGACGGGGATCGCGGCCGCATCGGCAGCAGGTATGCCCGACATGCTGCGCGCGCAGGGCGCATCGACCCTGACATGGGCCAAGCCGCTGGAAGCCACGATGTTGGACCCGCATATTTCCATACTGGGCTCATCGTGGGAGATGCTGCATCTAGTCTATGACAGCCTGATCGACGTCGATGATACGCTGAACCCGACTCCGGCCATCGCCGAAAGCTGGGAGCAGGAAAGCCCGACCAGCTATCTTTTCACCATCCGCTCTGGGGTGAAATTCTCGAACGGCGCGGATGTCACGGTTGCCGACGTGGTTGGCAGCCTCAAGCGCGTCCAGGATCCGGCCACGGCATCGTGGTGGCTTCGGCCGATGGGCCAGATCGAGGATGTTGCGGCCGTCGGCGACACGCAGGTGCGTATCACGCTCAAGGTGCCACACGCCCCGCTGCTTGCCGCCCTTGCCGCGACGATGTGTTCGATCCTTCCCATGTCGCTGATCGAAAACGGTGAGCTGGACGTCACCAAGGACATGCTCGGCAGCGGGCCTTACCGGATTGTCTCGCATGAGCAGGACGACAACTGGGTGCTGGAACGCAACCCGCATTACTATCAGGACGGCCTGCCCAAAATTGACCGGATCGTTGTCAAGATCGTCCCAAGCGACAACACGAGAATCGCTCAACTGCGCGATGGCTCTGTCGATATCGCCAGTTTTGAAGCCAGCCCTGACGCGGCCCTGCTGCTGCGCGGCATCCCCAATGTCGAAGTCAGCGTCCAGGAAGTGACCAATTACTACATTCTGGGCCTGAACGCCGTTTGGGATCAGTCGCCGTTCCAGGATGTTAAGCTGCGCCAGGCTGTGGCGCTGACCCTTGATCGCGATCTCATCGCCAGTATCGCGCTTGGCGGCGGCGGCCAGCCGACCGCGGTGATGGCGCCGTCTTTCGGGGTCTGCGATACATCGAAACTTGCGAATTTCGGCCAGGATCTGGATCGGGCCAGACAGCTTGTCGCCGAGTCGGGCAACGAAGAACTCGCGTTCGAACTTCTGGTGCGCAACATCCCCGCCGATATCCAGATGGCACAGGTGATCGCTCAGGGTGTCGCCAAGATCGGCCTGACCGCGAATATCGCAGTGGTGGATGAAGGCATCTGGGTGCAGCGCGCCTGGATCGACAACCCGAGCCAGTTCGAGGCAACGATCACCTGGTATGCGGGCTATGCCGACCCGGCGATCTCGACACTGTGGTGGAATCCCGGTGTGGCCGGATTTACTGCGGGCCACGTGGTCCATGATGACGCGGTCAATGCCGCCATCGATGCGGCCTATCAGACCGGCGGCGACGCACGGGGGCCGGTGCTGCAGGATCTGTGCGAGAAGATCGACGCCTCCGCGAATGTCATTCCGCTAGTTACGCGGCAGGACACGATCGCCTATCGCAAGGACAGGCTGCAAGCCAAGCTCGCCACTGTAGAAGGCTACGCGCATACCTTGCGCAATGCCGAAACTTTCGAGCTTTCCTGAGCATTATGTCGCAGATCCTCAAATTCATCGCCTTCAGGGTCGGCAGCGCGCTGCTTACCCTGATCGGTGTGTCAATGTTCATCTTTGTCGCCATCCACATGCTGCCGGGCAGTTTCGAAGATGTCCTTGCACCGCGCGGGCCCGAGGAGCTGCGTCAACAAATTGCCGATAAATTCGGGCTGAACCAACCGCTTCCGGTGCAATATGTCAAATGGCTGAGCGCTGTTGCGACAGGCGATCTGGGAATATCGCTGATCACCCAGGATCCGATCGCGGACAGCTTTGCCACACGGGTGCCGGTCACGATCGAGCTTGCCGTCCTGGCCACCATCACCTCTGCCCTGATCGGCATCCCGCTGGGCCTTTGGTCGGGGCTGGCGCATCGCCGGACTGCCGTCTCGGGCATTGCGCGGGTGGCCGGCAGCTTCATCATGAGCGTGCCCGATTTCGTGATTGCCAGCGTGTTTCTCTATGTGTTCTCGCGCTATTCGCTTGGCCTGACCGTGGGTCAGTGGGTGCCTTGGCACGAAGATGCCATCGGCCACATCAAATCGGTCATCCTGCCGGCTGCGACCCTGTCGGCGGTCGGAATCGGGCTCTTCATCACCACTACGCGCAATGCCGTGATCGGCGTTCTGTCAAAGGATTACATCATGGCCGCACAGGCAAGGGGCGAGGAACCGCGCGACATCGTGCGGGGCCATGTCCTGCGCAATATCTCGAATCCTCTGGTGACGACCTTGTCGATCTATCTGGCCTATCTTATCGGTGGCGCGATTATCGTCGAATATGTCTATTCAGTTCCTGGCATGGGACGCTTTCTTGTGCAGGGGTTGCTCAATCGTGACTATCCCATCGTGCAGGCGACGGTCCTGGTGATCGCCTGTGCCGTTGTCCTCATCAACATGGCTGCCGACGTCGCCTATGGGCTGATCGATCCGCGCCTGCGCAAGGGATAAGGCAATGATCTTGCAGCCTGTGATCCACCACTGGCGCGACTTCAACCGGGCCGACAGATTGGCGGGCACCGCGTCCGTGACGATGATGGTCCTGATCCTTGTTGCCTTGCTGGCGCCGCTTCTGCCGCTCGATCCGCCCGATCAAGTGGCGGCGCATCCACGGCTGTCCGAGCCTAGCGCCGATCTGGTTTTCGGCTCCGACAATCTTGGCCGCAACATGCTCTCACGGGTGCTGCAAGGTGCCCGGATCACCATCTTGTTGTCGGCCATCGCTGTGCTGCTTGCCTCGGTGGCCGGAGTAGCTATCGGGTTGATCGCTGCCTATTCCGGCAAGGCGCTGGACGAGATCATCAGCCGATTTTCGGACATCGTCTTTTCCTTTCCGGCCGTACTCATGGGGCTGTTGATCACGGCCATCGTCGGCCCGGGTGAGTTCGCCGCGATCTGCGCCATCATTCTGGTGACGCTTCCGCCGATCGTCCGAGTGGTGCGCGCCGCCGCAATGGAGGTCACCGGGACCGATTACGTCACCATCGCATGGTTGTCCGGTGCATCGCCGGCGCGCCTGTTGCTGGTGAATGTCCTGCCCAACATTTCAGTTCCCGTGGTCACCCAAGTGGCATATTCGATATCCATCGGCATGCTGGTGGAAAGCGCGCTGAGCTTTCTCGGGCTCGGCCCGCAACCGCCGGCGGCATCACTTGGATCGCTGCTGCGCGAAGGCAGCGTCTACATCACTGTCGCGCCATGGCTGGTTTTTGGACCCGCCATATTCCTCGTGATCGCGATCTGGAGCACCAACCTGATCGGCGAAGGGTTGCGGGTCTTTTTCGACCCCGTCCGCGCCCGCTGCCTGGAGGAATGAGGTGATGAGAGATCTGCTGAATGTTGAAAGCCTGACCATTTCCTACCGCACCAGGGATCATCTGGTCACCGCGCTGCTTGAGGTTTCGCTGACTCTGGCTCAGGGCGAGATCCTTGGCATCATCGGTGAAAGCGGCTGCGGAAAATCGACGTTTTCATCGGTCATCGGCAAGCTTTTGGGGCCGGCCGGCGTGGTGGAAAACGGCCATATTACGTTTGGCGGAAAGGACGTGCTGTCCTTTTCTGGCCAGGAGCTGCGGAGCTATCGGGCGAATGACATTGCCTATGTGTTTCAAGACCCGATGAACACGCTGGATCCGACCAAGACCATCGGCGCCCAGTTCAGGCGGCTGATTTCCGCATCCGCCTGGAGGCAAAAGGCGATTGAGGCCCTGGCACATGTCGGGCTGACCGACTGGCGCCGGGTGCTGCCCAGTTATCCGCATCAGCTGTCCGGCGGGATGGCGCAGCGGGCGGTGATCGCAATGGCGCTCATTCGCAAACCTAGGCTGCTGATCGCCGATGAACCCACGGCGGCGCTTGATGCCTCGATCCGGTGCAGCGTCATGGATCTTCTGACGGCGTGGTGTGCCGAGATCGGCTCGGCGATGATCATCATCAGCCACGATATCCCCGTTATTTCAAATTATTGCGACCGGATCGGCGTAATGTATGCGGGCAGGTTTGTCGAAATTGCACCGGCAGAGGATTTTATCGTCGGCCCCCGCCATCCTTATGCCATGGCGCTGTTGGCGTCGGAACCCGGCCAGGAGGGAGAAGACGCGGTGCTGCAGAGCTTGGAAGGCTCGCCGCCTCCGTCGATCTCACGCGCCCCGGGGTGTGCCTTTGCGGATCGCTGCATCTATCGTACCGCACCGTGCAGCGCCGGTTTTCCGCCCTTGGTTGCGTGCGGATCTTCGAAAGTCGCCTGTATCCGGTTGGGTGACATCCACGGCGAGGCGGCATCATGACCACCATCATTTCGATCCGGAATGCCAGCGTTCAGTTCAGATCCGGCCCGCCTTGGGCGCCCCGGATCGTCAACGCGCTTCACAATGTCAGCATCGATATCAAGCCTCGCCAGATCGTCGGGCTGGTCGGCGAATCCGGATCTGGCAAGACCACACTGGGGCGGGTTTGTCTGGGTCTTCAGGAACTGACAAGCGGGACGATCGAATTTTCCGGAACGCCAATCGCGAAACTTGACCGCAAACAGCTCAAGGGTCAGCTGGCCGCCGTGTTGCAGAACCCGCGCATGTCACTCAACCCGTCGCTGAGAGTGGCCCATTCTGTGGCGGAGCCGCTAAAGATCGACAGGCACCTCTCTGCAACCGAGGCCCGCAAACAGGTCGACAAAATGCTCGAACGCGTCGGCCTTGCCAGCGGTGTCGGAAACCGGTTCCCGAATGAACTCTCGGGCGGTCAGAGGCAACGTGTCTCTATCGCACGCGCGCTGATCACGAACCCGAAATTCATCCTCTTTGACGAGGCCGTCAGCGCCCTCGACGTGTCGGTACAGGCCCAGATCCTGAACCTTCTGCGCGAATTGCAAAGCAGCGCCGGGTTCGCCGCCTTGTTCATCTCTCACGATCTGGCGGCCACGCGCTATGTGTGCGACCGGGTTGTCGTGCTCTATCATGGCGGGATCATGGAAGAATGCGGGCGCCGGATGCTCTATCGCGAGGCCCGGCACCCCTATACGCGCGGATTGCAGGCGGCCAGCGGGTTGATCGACGCTGCCGGCACGGCATTGAAGCTTGACGACAGGGCCGGACCCTCCTCAGGCTGCGCGCTGTTCCGACGCTGCCCCGTCAGCATGCCTCGCTGTGAAACCCAGTTGCCCCCGACCCGCACATCCGGGGAAGGGTCGGTGTTCTGCCACCTGGTCAGTGATGCTGGGGCGACCTCGTCCGGCGATGGCGATCCTATTTCGCACGACGCCCGAGGTGCCGCGCAGACGCCGTTCCGCCGACGCTCCCTGCACATGCCTGGGTAGGGAGCGTTGCATTAGGTGTTCTGTCCCGGCATCTGGTGGATCGGATCGAGGATGAATCTATCCGGCTCTGATGTCCAGATTTTGCAGATGTGTCCATCGTCGAATGATTTGGAACATGTGGCCGGCGCCAACGGCCGGCTTCTTCAAGGATCGTGAGGCGCAGGAATGGCACGAAACCCTTGCCCGACGGAATGCCAGCTTGGCTGACATGCAGTCGGCGGCGGCGCGAGAGCTGCCAGCTTCGATTTGATTGACCATCTACTCGGGGCGAGTGGCCTTTCGCCCCGAGTAAGTTGGCAGGGGGCTCACGCCCCCCTCTCGAACTTCACAACCGGGATGCCGAGCTTCTTGGCCTTGTCGGCGAGGTTTTCCTGGATGCCGTTGCCCGGGAAGACGAGGACGCCCACGGGCAGGACATCCAGCATGGCGTCGTTGCGCTTGAAGGGGGCGGCCTTGGCGTGCTTGGTCCAGTCGGGCTTGAAGGCGACCTGGGTGACGCCGCGGGCTTCGGCCCATTTGGCGGCGATGAGCTCTGCGCCCTTCTGGCTACCACCGTGAAGAAGGACCATGTCGGGATACTTGGTCCGGACTTGGTCGAGCTTGCCCCAGATAAGGCGGTGATCGTTGAAGTCGGTCCCGCCGGTGAGGGCCACCTTGGGGCCTGCTGGCAACATCACCTCGGCTTCGGTGCGACGCTTGGCGGCGAGGAAATCGCGGCTGTCGATCAGCGCGGCGGTCAGGTGCTGATGGTTCACCATCGAGCCGGTGCGGGGCCGCCAGGTCGAGCCCGTGTGATGCCAGAACTCGGTGGCGGCGTGGTCGCGCATCATGTCCATGCAGTTCCGCCGTTCGGTCAGGGTCATGCCTTCCGCCACCAGGCGCTCAAGCTCGGTGGATTTCACCTCGGAGCCGTCCTGCTCACGCTGGAGGCGGCGCTGACCCTGCTCGTTGTCATCGAGATTGCGCTCGATCCGGGCGGTGGCGCGGTGGAAGAGATTGACCTGGCCCCAGAGCACTTCTTCGAGGTCGGGTTCCATCCTTGTGTCGGCGAGGCTCGCGACGAGGGCGTCGAAGATATCGGCGACGGCACCCCGGAGGCGGTCGGCATCCGGCATCGGGCGCGGATCGGGCTCGTCTTCGAAGGGGCGGTAGCCGTAGAGCTGCAACTCTTCCAGCGCATGGGCGGTCTGAGAGGCGGTGTGGGTGGGCTCATAGCTGTCGTCGCGGGTCTGGAAGTTCATCTCTGTCTTGCCTCCGGGCTCTTGGCGGTCCGCGCGTTCTCCCGCGCGGCCTTCATGGGCTCGCGAAAGCCGTCACTGGGGACGACCCTTCACCCGCGCCTTCGCGGGCCGGAACGCATGTGGAGGAGGACGGGGGGCGGCTGATTTGTCTCGCGATGCAAAGGCGGGGCTTGCCCCCGCCGGCGGAAATCAGTTGCCCCCCGTCCTTGAAGGGGCGGCACCTTTGACGGCCGCCTGCCCATCTCTTGAAGGCCGTGCGGGGAATGCGGGGATCGACTGCCCATGAGAGAGGCAAAAGATGAAGATCCAGACCCGGGACAGGGAGATGCCCCCTGCCCCACTGTCGTGAGACTTCCCCTTGCGCTTGACGAGTTGCCTCAACGCTCCAGGCGCTCGCGATCCTCGGGACCGATCTGCTTTGCCAGATACTGACGCAGCACCTCTGGCCCGTCCGCTGTGAGATCGTCGTTGAAATCCCCGAGCCTTGGTTCCAGCACCCGAACGGCAATCCCGGCCTCGCTGGCTCTGATGGTCAATCTCTCCGCCGCGCGTTGCCCCGCCGGATCGCGGTCGATGGCAATGTAGAGGCGCTGCAGACCCTCCGGCAGCAGGACGGCTCCGAGGTGAGAAGACGAGAGCGCCGCCCAGACGGGGAGGCCAGGTGCCGCCTCCCGAACGGAGAGCATGGTCTCGATGCCCTCGCCCACGACGAGGATGTCATCACATGGGGCCAACCTGACGGCATTGCCCAAGAGGTAACCCATCGCCCGCCGTTGCACCTCTACTGGCGCCTTGTCCTTGCCGTCTTGCGCGAGCCAGGTGCGGTGTGCGCCTTGGCACCGCCCTGCCCCATCGGTGACCGCTGCGATCAGCGCCGGTCTGGGGATGGATCTGGTGTGACCCTCATCCCGATGCCAGCACTTCGGGTGGAAGCGCAGGGCAGAACGTGCAACCGGCAAGGTGATGCCCCGGCTCAGGAGATAGGTTTCGGCAAGGCTGCCTGCGACCGGCACCGAGGCCGCAAACAAGCGCGCGGCGGCTTCTGGTGTCCCACCCGGGGGCTTCGACTTCTTCGGGCTTGGCGCATCCGGCAGGGCCGGCGCCGGACGGCCAAGATGCGCGCGGGCCTCGGCGAGAAGATCGGGGAAGCGGGTGATCCCCGTCCTCTCGCGGATGATGTCGAGGAGATCGCCGTGATCGCCGGTTGCGGCATCTGTGTATTTCCCCGCAGCACCCGGCCCCGCGGTCGGTCCCACAAGCCGCACGAAGAGCGAGCGGCCCGGGTTGTTCTGCAGATCACCGACCATCCAGTAGGAGCCTTCCCGCCTGCCTGCGGGAAGGTAATGACGACAAACGCTTTCGGCATTCTGCGCAAGCTCGCGCAAGAGATCTTCTGTTTCCAATGACATGAGCACACCAATCAACCATTGCGTGCATGTAGGCCGGTGACCGGGGCACGCGCAAGCAGTCGGTCGAGGACGGCAATGCCCGAGGGATCGGTCGGGCAGAACAGGCGCAGCTTCCAGCTGATGATCTCGGAGAAGAAGCCATCGGCCTTGAGCCGGTCCTTTGCCGACTCCGTGAAGTCGGAGAGCTCGATCCGGTTCACCCCCATGACCCGGGACCGGTGGAGTTCCATCCCTTCGGCCAGCTGCACAACGGTCTTGCCCTCGAGAACGAGGGCATGGACCTGCGCCGCCGTCAGCTTCGGCGCGTCGCTCGCCAGCGTGGTCGCGACCCAGGCGGGCGAAACCCGGCGACCGATGATGCGCTGACCGTCATCGGTCTGCAGCCGGTAGACGTGGGTTTCGTCCTGGGGGAGCTGCTTCCAGATCGGCAGCAGCAGCCCCGCCACGATATGCAGCGTAGCCTCCGAGAACTCCGGCACCTCAGCCAGTTCCGCGGTCCACGCGGCGGTGAAGGCTGCGCGGTCTGCTTCCAGCCAATGGGTGTCCTCCATCATCCGGGCTGGGACCGTGCTGGATTCCGTTGGGCGGATCAGCCGCAGTCGCGGCTCGATGGTCCCGTCATCCAGCATCAGACTGGTGGCGGGCACCTGCACGGCTGCACGGCCCGAGCGGCTGTTGACCAGCAGCCGTGCCTTTGGGTCGTCGAGCCAGTCGAGCGCATCCGCGAGCGAGGTCGGCGTGTTTCGGCGCTTCGCCGCGATGGTCAGTAGTTGGGTTTTCGCGCCAGAGCCGGGATGGGTGTAGATCACCCGGGCGTCGGTGACGCGGAAGCTCTCCGCACGGAGCGTCTCGAGCCCAAGGTCATAGACCCCGGCGGCGATGGCGCCCTCGATCCGCTGATCGAGAAGCTCCTCGAAGGCCGCGAACAGCACGGCCTGCATGTCGATCGTCAGCGCCAGAAGACGGTTGAGGAAGGTCGTGATCGGCGGCAGATCGTCTTTCAGCCCGTTATCATCGGTCAGGCTGAGGCCTGTGGCATCCTCGAAGGCTCCGAGCGAACAGCCCGCCACATCGCCGCGATAGATGCGGCGGTAGAGCTGGCGCAGGGCGTCGCGGGCATAGGGGCTCTCGAGGTTGTCCTCGGGCCGGAAGAGCCCCTGCCCGCCGGTCTGGCGCTGGCCGCGCGTGATGGCGCCGAGCGTATCGAGGCGACGGGCGATGGTCGAGAGAAACCGCTTTTCCGCCTTCACATCCGTGGCCACTGGCCGGAAGAGCGGCGGCTGCGCCTGATTGGTGCGGTTGGTGCGCCCGAGGCCCTGGATGGCGGCATCTGCCTTCCAGCCGGGCTCGAGGAGATAGTGGACCCGCACGCGCTGGTTCTTCGCGCCGAGATCGGCGTGATAGCTGCGCCCTGTGCCGCCCGCGTCGGAGAAGATCAGAATACGCTTCTGGTCATCCATGAAGGCGGAAGTTTCTGCGAGGTTGGCCGATCCGGCTCGGCTTTCCACGACAAGCCGCGCGGCTGGACCCTCGCCCTTCCGCACGATCCTGCGCGAGCGGCCCGTGACCTCGGCCACAAGGTCGGTGCCGAAGCGCTGGACGATCTGGTCGAGCGCCCCCGGCACGGGCGGCAATGACGCGAGCTTTTCGATCAGCGCGTCGCGCCTGCGGGCGGCCTCTCGGCATTCGACCGGCTGGCCATCGCGCACCACGGGCCGGGAGGAGAGATTGCCTTCGCTGTCGGTGAACGGTTCGTAGAGCTGCACCGGGAAGGAATGGGCGAGGTAATCGAGGACATAATATGCCGCGTCCGCGTTATGCAGTGCGCGGCGCTTCAGCTCATTGATATGATGATTCATTTTGG
>Ga0209476_10000357_pt1 | contig 30902 bp, 30 predicted proteins | sample KloWWTrecipitate_FD_187179 | JGI IMG/M metagenome (GOLD analysis project Ga0209476, IMG submission 187179) | Active sludge microbial communities from Klosterneuburg, Austria, studying microevolution and ecology of nitrifiers - Klosterneuburg... | ecosystem: Engineered > WWTP > Aerobic digester... | reverse complement strand
GGTAAAAAGGTTTAGACCCTCGTGTGATTCTCGTTCAGAGTGTCCAGAGTATACGGTGATAGATTTATTGAATTCAATGTATTCCGTCTTTGCACTAAACCGGCCCTGGAACCACGGCGACTTTTCAATCTTTGATTTGAATCCCTTGAAGAATACGTTACGTGCCTGATTAGCGTTGATGGCTACGTTCATAATGTCGATAGCGTCACCCGAGGGCTTACCATAATATTTGGCGGGGTCAGTTAAACACAACAGTTTGTATACAATGTATGCTACCGCCACCGTACTAGTGAAGTCCTTACTACTTACCCGAATTACCATTGAGAACAAGATTTGCAACGAAATTGTGCGTGTCTACAGCAGTCATGGTAAATACGGGTTGTGGCATCACCTCCTTAGTAACACTCTTAATTTTAGCAAAGAATAAATCACCGGAATAGTGCGATTGAGATTTAACATCCTTGTACTGTTCAATTCCTTGATCCAACAAATGTTGTTTGTCAAACAACTTTACTTGTGATCCAAACCTACGAAAACCTTCGGCGTCTGAAATAGTTAAATAGTATGCTCGTTGACCATTTAATTTCTCTCCATCATATGTGTATGTTGGTATTCTAGATCGTAAACTTGCAATAACACCTAATCTAGTTAACAGTCGCTGAATACCAATAGCAAGATTTTCACTAATAGTCGTGTACTCTAATACCCAACGACTCTTTTTCTTACCATTTTTTTTATAGTACACGGTTCCATCTGTTCCCCACAGCGCGCTAAAGAACAGCGCAATTTGCCTATCAGACAATCCCCACACTACGTCTGGAATTACTTTATCATTAGCACGAGTACCCCACAGTCCGTACTTTTTAGAAACTGATAGTGCCCAAGGACTTTGCCTTATACCACTGCGAACAGCAGTCATTGCCTTACCATTAGGATTGACGATTACATTTGGGTTATCTCCATGACTACGCAGAATACTTAAGTATTTTTCCTGTGCTTCTTTATCATTATTTGAAAAGTCCATGTTAATTATTCTGCGCCTTGGCTCATCTATTGGCATCATTCCATCACCGAGCCACCACCCCAACAAAAGAACTTCGTTGTCGTCAATTTCTTGTGGAGAAGAACAATATGTCTTTGCTGCCAAAGCAACTCTATCTCCGATGGCGCATTTTTTTAATTTAACACGATTTAACGACTTATCGTAAAATGAGTGATCTGGCGAAACTGTTACTGAAACACCTTTCTCTAGGTCTACTCTGTAAACTTCTGAGTATCCTTCACACCATGCTTCTGTACTATCTTGAACTACTGACTTTTGATCATACCCCTGGACTTTTGCAGACGTATTTTCCATCAATGAAGCAATTGTATTCCACTGACCTGTTTCTGGGTTGTAAACTTCATCAGTAGCAATGTGGCTTCCCTTACCTAACGCTAGAATTAATTCGTTCTTGGTGTAATGTTTGTAGTGTTCTCGACCGGCTTCTTCGCCCATCAATTTAATCAGATCCTCTTCACGATAGATCTGTGACATATACTCAACGATACCGTATTGAATATCGGACAGCGGTGGCTGTGCTAAAAAGTCTTCACCCTCGACGAATGTCTTTACGTCTACCGGCTTCTCTTCAAAGGTGTTATCCTCTAGCGCAGCATAAATGTCATCGAAAAAATCATTGCTCAAGGACTACGCCCTCCGCTTGGCCGGTGACTTTAGAAAGTTTCTGCAAGATCTTTATCCGTACCTCTGGATGTTCGTTGGCAATCTCACGTAGAATGTCGGTAAGGATCTTCTGCTTACGTTCTGTTTCTGCTACTTGGTGTGCCATCTCCTGATTGTCTAGCAGACCCGCCCTTGACAACATCCCAATTCGTTTATCTTCAACGTCAGCGACAGACTTTAGGGTATCCTTTTTTAGACGCAAATCATTCTCTGCTTCTGCCTGCTCGACAGTTTCCCACAGTTTGAAGATAATCATTGAATAGTGTTGGTCGGCACCAGTGATAGCATCCTTGGCACGTTCCTGTACTTGATTGGATTGCCGACCCATCTTCTTCCACTCGTCAATGCTGTTAAGCACGTCGGAGCGTTTCATTTTCAATTCTTTAGAAATCTGGGTGGGATTATACCCCTGTAACATTAATGTTACGACAGAGTTAATCGTATCGTAGTAATCAATTACCGCAACTTCATTGACCATTCTTTACCCGCTTCTTGTAGGATCGCTTCGGCTTGACAACACACTTGATCTTGTCAATACGGAACGAGTGGAACGCAAACGTTTTCATACTTAAAGTGTCAATCCAGGTTGTATCCAATTTGGCATTGTGTGCGTGGCGCAGGTATCGAAATGTCCCGCGCGTATTCTTGATCTTCAATACCGTCCCAGGAACAATGGTATCCTTGTTGAATGGCAATTCAAAGTACACGTAAATGTCCTCATTGCAATAGAGCGGAATACCTTCCATATTATTCTTCTTGCGTCGTGTCAATGCGGCCATTATGCTAAACCTCTTCCTGAAGTTGGTGCCCAGACCAAACCTACTTCTGGACGCCTGATTAGTTTGCTGTTGCACTTGCGGCACAACTGTGAATCACGATTGTCAATCGCTGATATCCGCGTGAACTTGTGTTCACAGAAACTACATACGTACGTATAAGTTGGCATGGTTCTACCTATCTTACCACATCTGTCAATCTAGTGGATATTCGCAGCAAAATCAAATATCCGAGAAGATCTAGCACGTCATTTTCTCCTGGGAATTCGCTCCCTCGCTGAATCCGTGACAACTTATCGTCTAGGCGAACTAAAAGTTGTTCATTAGCACTAGCCCTACTAAATATCCTAGAGGGTTCGAGAGCAGAATTTCCATAAGAAATATTCTTTCGCAACAATAATTCCGCTAGATCGACACATTCATTCCAAATTTCCTTGCCCATTGGTGCCGTGGCAATTAATTGTTCAAGATCCAGTTCAGACATATTATCCTTTCGAGGCCCATGCGCAGATTGATACTGCATCAGCAACGTTGTCGTTCTGTGCAGTAATACCGTATGTTTTCTTGACCCAATCAATAGTGCGCTGCTTGCGTTGCTTCCTTGTCTCATTATAATACCATGACTTGGTGTGGCTTGGATAGTCATTTCTAAGGTTTTTCTTCTCCACCGCCGAAAATGGCGGGTTACCAATCCAACGCTGCCACGTAATAGGCGACACATCCTTGACTTCAATACCATTGGCCGCAAACTTACTCGCAACAATTCCATACGAATAGGCTAGACTTATGGCTACTCGTATGTTACGAATCTTAACGGGTGCTTCGATGACAACCAAATCCAAATCAGGGTATCGGTCCACAACAATTCCGGCACGCTGCTGTACCGACCCTAACCGAACGAATTGATTGGTGCTCGGAGAGTAGTCCAGTTCGCCCCATTCGCGCGGTACACCATCGACCATGTAGCACCATGCCAACGTGTGCGTGCTCGCATCAATCCCGAGGATGTGTTTCTTGCCAGCCATTAATCGGCTCAACACACTCACCCTAGAATTCGCTTGACATTGTTCATGGCGGCGGTTTTCTGTTTGGCTGTGCAAGCAGAGCAATGGTCACTAAAATTGTATCGTGACAAAAGGCTAGCACACGACTCACAGAATCTTTCAGAGCCGTCCCGCTTTTTCTTGTTGGCATAGTACCTTTCCATAATTTTCGCATTGGTTGCCACCTGACAACACTCTGGCGAACAGTAAATGTTGTTAAACGTAACCTTGGTAAATTGCTTGCCACACTTAACGTTCGCGCAGATTTCCACTACGGGGTAACCGCCTTCAACTTTGGAATATCCAAAGTACCTTCTTCGTCTTTCCAGCAGGCTTTGGAAAGTGGACAGTACTTACAATTTGGTGATGCTTGTGTAAAGCAACGCTTAGGTAATTCTTCGGCAGCCTTAACTGTACGCAACCATTCCCACAGATAGTCGAGGTACTCTTCCAAACGCGGTGTCAACAGAATGGGAATAAACAACTCGTCGTGCGTGTCCTTGTTCTCGTAGTGCATAAACCCGTGCTTTAATCCTAGTACCCGCATATACATCAATACCTGTGTCAAGTGTGCGGGCTTAGGCTTCATTGAATTCTCTACGTATGAGTATCCATTAGCGTTGATCGTCTTAATGTCACCGACCGCTTTCTCATTATCAATAGTGATAATAACGTCAGCGAATCCACGAATTGGTGGGTCAGCATTTAATACTTCCTGTTCAATGATGGCATCAAGATCAGCGTGTGTGTATGTCTTTTGAATACGATGATGACTGTCGGTACCGTTATTCATTGCCGCCGCCGATTGGCTACGGAACTTCTCCTCAAAATATGCACCACGAAAACAATAAATCCAGTATCTTGAGCAAGCGCCATAATAATTAGAAACTTGGGACGGGCTAAATGAGGTCTTGGTACGCACACCAGAGTCGCGCCAATCCTTCTTACGTGTTTCGTTCAGACGCTTCTGTAGTTCTACAACGTCGAAACCATTGTGCTTGTTCGCAATTGTCTTTTGCAGAATTTTACTGGTCATACTGGACGCGCCATGTACTTCAACGAACTAACGAGTTTGTCCATGCTATCCGCTAGCGTGTAATACAAGTTCTTCTTCATATTGTTATCCGTTCCCGCCGCCCCCTTTGCAAGAGTAGCATAGTATGTTGCTCGTAGCGCGAACGTAGCACTCAATGCCTGCAACTCTACAATGAGAGGAATGGCTCTAAGATGCGGCACGTCCGGTGCCATAGTTAATTTTACCACACGAGACAGGGCGTTGTCCACTCCATCGTCCTTTAAAAACTCATGAATTGCGGTTAGTTCATCAATCGTGTTGATTAGTTCTAGCGTTGAATCACCCATACTTTTCCTCAAATGCCTCTCTCATTAAGTGGAACGTGTAATCTTCTACTACCCATAACCGTACCTTGCTGTTGCCTGTTCCAAGAACAACCTTGAGGGTGGGTATCTTATTGTTTGCTGTGTAGGCATCGGTACAAATCTTGGACCATACCGCCCGACTCAAACTGAATGACTTACTGAATTCTTTTACGTCTACCAAGAATGATCCGAGAATACCGTCACCCTTTTGGAATGACCCGCGCCCAGAATTCTTCTGAGGAATCGCACCGTCACGTTTGAGTTCTTCTAGTTCTGTCATGACCAGTTGATTGATGACTTGTGTCCTTCCGAACACAGCCACACCAATTTACCTTCCGCGTGTCGCACGTACGCACGATCAACAATTTCGGTACACTCTTGACACATGAACGATCCACCAACGGTATTAACAGAAGTGAACGATGTGTCTTCCTTTTCTGTTTTCTTAAAGAAATCTTTAAAGTCTGTCATTCAATTCTCCTAGTACCTTGTCGAATACTTCTGGATTGTCACGCAAATACTGAGCGGCTTTACGTTCACCCTGTAATTTCTCATCGTATACATAGTACCACGAGGCGGCCTTACGAACGATTCCATACTTTTCCGCTAGGTTTACAATCTCTCCATACTTATCAACACCAATCGTTGCACCGTCGTAGTAGAATGTATACTTACCTACCTGATTAGGCTTACCTAACTTATTGAATTCTACCAGCCATTGTACTTCTCGTGCCACTGGCATTTTCAACAAACGATCACCAACAGGACGCTCCTCCACAATCTGAACATCTTCACGAGCCGACGACCACAGTTTGATTACCGTAGAACTGAAGAACTTTACGGCAAAGCCACCCTCGGGCGCTTGCTGTGCTCCGTATGAATTAATTTGGTTCCGTACCTGTGAAATCAAAACAATGGCGGTGTTCTCGTTAGTGTAACCCAACATCTTCATAGCACTCGCTAGATCCTTGGCATGGGCACCGATCTGATTCGTCTTGTCAAGGTCTTTGAGTTCGTCATCCTTACTAAAATATGATCCAGGTAGTAATGCACTAATTGAATCAACAACAATTAAATCTACTCCATTCTTCATCAGGTCAACACACACGTCAGTCATATCGGCAATCGTTTTCACCGACGTGTAGATCAACTGCTCGTTGTTAACACCGAGACGCTCAGACCACGAAGGATCATGAGAATTCTCAGCATCGACGAACGCGCATACTTTACCGTCCTCTTGTGCTTTGGCAATCAGTTGTAGACAGAACGATGTCTTACCCGCCGACTTGTTGCCCCAGATTAATGTCTGGCGTCCGTATCCGAGTCCACCATTCAGGCCCAAATTCAGGCCCACGCTTGGCACTTCCTGCTTGACTAACTTTACTTCCGATGCTTGTTGCACACGCGCCTGAGTCTTTGGACTCAAGTGCGCAATGATTTCCGCAACGTCTGTCATGCAAGGTTTCCGTGCTTGCGCGGGCGGGTAGCATTAATACGAATCTTATCATCAATTGCTTGATCAAAACTGGCGGTGGCACTTAGCCAACCAGCCTGTTTCGCACCCTGATAGAAGTCTACCAAGCGAATAAAGATGTCACTCAGTTCTTCAAGGATTGCGTCCTCGCCCTTCTCCTTACGAATGGCTTCGAGAGTCTCCGATACCTCACTGTGCAATAGTGCTAACTTTGAGAGCAAAAAGTCTACGTCAACTTCCTTGTCCCAAAACCCATTGTTTCTGCTGATAGCGTGTGCTACCGCTGCTTTGTCATCAATCATTCCCATTATATCTCCTTAGTTTATTTTCTGAACGAATAGTGTTCCATCGTCCATCTGTCGTAACGATACGTCTACTACCATTCCTGGTTGTAGTTTTCCTAGTGCCCGCCCATAATTCTTGGGCCACACCGACGCGGTATACAATTTCTTTTCCTTGTCCGATAGGATCACGGTCCCCATATGTTTGTTAGCGCGTGTCATCCTTGTGCTGAACGCAACGACAACTTTTTTATCGTGGGGAATTTTTAGTTCATCACTTCTACAATACCGTATAAACGGGTCATTGTCAAGTTCTTTTACGTCCTCTAGGTCAATATATCTAAAGATTCTATTGTTACCCACGAGCAGCAAGTACATTTTACCGGCCATAATTTGTGTATGTTCTGTGTGGAATACCCCAACAGATCCGGTCTTGTCCACAATTTCTACACGCGACCAACCCTTACCACGCTTGATAGACTTGACCATTGCGTAGAAGATGAAGTTCTCTTTCTCGTCAAACTCATCAACATTCTGTAAATTCTTGAGAACCATTGTAGTTGTATCATCTGTGCCGAGTAACGAAAACTGTGGAATATTCAAGTACTCATAGTAATGATCTTTCTCGAATCCCGTCAAGGGGTTGTCTGGAAATTCGGCGGCACCGATCAAGTTCAATGATTCAATTGCCCGAGAGTTAATTCCCGTTCCCTTTTTCAGCGTCTTACTTCTCAGATCAGCATAAGATTCAAATGGTCCAAGATTTAACACTCGTGGTGCCAACTTCTCGGACAAGTATTTGACATCCGACAATCCGAACCGAATAGCATCACCATCAATTGTAAATCCAACACTTGATGAATTGACGTGTGGCATCAGTACCTTGATTCCTAAGCGTTCTGCTTCGATTAGATAATCAGTACGTGTCTCCTTGTCTTTTTCATTCTTGAGTACCGCCAACATGAATTCTAGCGGGTAATAGTGCTTGATCCAAGCCGTCAGGTATGACAACATCGAATAAGCAACAGAGTGTGAGGCATTGAAGGAGTAGGCGCTGTGTGCTTCAAAATCATGCCATAGTTTTTCAGCCAATGCAGCGTCAATGTTTTTGCTTGCACCCTCGATAAACTTTGCTTTGTACTGATCAAATTCGTGTACGTCCTTCTTCTTACCAATGATCTTACGCAGGCTATCAGCATCACTCCATGACATACCGGCCAATTCATTGCATAGCAGCATTACCTGCTCTTGATACAGGACGCTCCCAAATGTATCACGCGTGATACGGTCATAAATCTCGTGAACCTGAGGAACTTGTGCTTTCCCTTGTTTACGATCAATGTAGTCTTTGCCAATCGTATTCATAGCACCAGGGCGTACGAGCGCGTTACTCGCAACTAAATGTTCAAATGTTTCTACGCCCATACGCATGACAAGATTAGTATATGGTGCGGCTTCCAATTGAAAAACGCCGCGAGTAAAACCATTAGATAGATCTCTATACACCGCCGGATCATCTTGCTTAATGGTGAATGGGTCAATCGTCACTCCATGACGCTTCTCAATTTCTAGTATTGAATCCTGCACGACGGACAAAGTTTTCAGCCCCAGCAAGTCGATCTTGATCAGACCAACGTTTTCTGCTTCCTCCATATCGTAAGCAACTACTGGTATCCGTCCAGAAACATCATCGTTGGGATCTTTGCGTGTTTCAATCGGTGCATACTTATTGATCGGCTCCTTAGATACAATAATACCGGCGGCGTGCATACCAGATCCACGAATCCTGCCGCGCAAAGCATTAGCAATCTTCACGACATCTGGATAATTCTTCCTAAATTCCTGCGTATCGGGGGAGTTAATAAATTCTTCATAAGTATCGACAGACTTCAATACTGCATTTACGTCCTTTAGTGGAACCGCGAGTGCCCGCGATGCATCGCGAATAACCCCTTTATCCTTGAAATAAGTGAATGTACTGATACTAGCAACGTGCCGAAACTTACGAGTCAAATAATCTTTGATCTCATGCCTACGAGAGTCCTGTGCGTCAAAATCAATATCCGCTAGCGAAACCCTACCCTTGGTAATTGTTAGCCCCTTAGGAGCAGTTGTAGGGGGCGCAGAAACGCCTAGTACATGTAGCACGGACGACTGACTAGATGAATCAATGGTTTGATTAGCAAAGTAGGCATCAAGGTACCGACTTTCAATCCCAAGCATTGTAATAGCAAATAGTTCTTGTCGTAGCCATTCCGAATCAACTGGATCAATACTAGACTCATCAATCAATGATCTAAGTTTTAGATTATCTTCTAACGACATAGTTTTACTTTCTGTTTGTTTTTGGACATACTACCGCCTACACCGTGTATCCCCAAGGGATCTACCAGTGGTAGGGGTCAAATTGAATGATTTGGTGTGAGTCATTCTTGCCCTTACTACGTCAGATCTTGTATCCCTTGCTGCCGTGTTGTACTCGATAATTCATCAACGATCCTCGCAGTCACACGACCGTTGTATGGTGTACCTTGGTTACCCAAGGATTGACGATTCAATCATGTAGTTTGGCGGCTCGTCAATGGCGGAAATCCAACCCTGTCCCAACAGCAACTATCGAGTATCACTGTTCAAACTACACTTTACGACTATTTAGTTGTGTAACTGGTGCAAAGCAACGGTGCCACCTAAGGCCATGCTAACAAGTAACTGTGGTAGGTCTATCGGGTTAGCATTGATACTATTATATCACACCGGCGCAAATTGCGGGTCAAATTCTGCTGAACCAGCGTTAATAAATCTTGCAAACAACAACTTATGCTTGATAGGGTCTACTTCTGTAATGCCCAAAGCATAATTGACTAGACTACCGGCGGCGGAACCACGGCCAAATCCTGTCATAATACCCGCTCGTTTGGTCCACGTAGACATCTCAGAGACAACTAGAAAATACTTTGACTGATCGCTAGCAAAGATTTCTCTGAGTTCTAGTTCGGCGCGCTCAATATATTCCGACGATTCTAAACCTCTACGCTTCAATCCTTGACGAACCAACTTTAACAATGTCGCATTAGGCTCAGTCTTTGTACTCGGCAGTAGATCTACGTTTGTTGCTAGTTCGTAATTCTCTACCATGCTAGCAATGATATTTGTATTCTCAAAGATATCTGTTCTGGTAATACCCTGTAATGCAAACTTTTCTGACTCTTCTTGATAGGACCGAAGGTATAACTGTAAGTCTTGAAACGTCATCTTTCTATCTGGGTATAGATAGTTGTACTTTTCTAGAATACTCATCCCGTCCATCTTCGACAAATCAGCGGAGAAGTCACGCTTCGGTGCCATTGACAGAATCAACATAGTTTCTTCGATCCACAAATCTTCTGGATTTGCATAGTGGCAGTCACTAGCCATTGCTGGTTGAATGTCTAATGAATCTGCTAATTCGAGCAATGCTAAATTCATTGACTTGGGATTGTGTGACTGTACCTCGATAAAGAAACGATTATTGAACACTGATTTCAAATGCGAAGCAATGCGAGCGGCGGTATCAAGATCATCATTCTCGATTGCCTTACAGATCAATCCATTGAGACAGCCAGACAGGACCACAATGTCATCAGAGTATTCTGACAGCAAATCAATGTCGATTCTTGGCTTGGCATAAAACCCTTCAGTCCATGCAACTTCTGACATCTTGGACAGATTATCATATCCATTCTTGTTTAGCGCAAGCAGAGTAATGTGATTATATGCTGACGTTCCATCTTCACGCTTTGCATTGGAGCGCTTGTCAAATCTATCCGTTGCTGAGATGTATGCCTCGATTCCGATAATCGGAATAATACCTGCATCTGCTGCCGCCCGTTTAAAATGACGATCACCAGACAATGTACCGTGATTTGTTTGAGATAAATGCGTCATGCCTAATTCTTTGGCACGAACCATATATTCCTCTGGGCTACTTGCACCGTCCAATTGGCTCCAATAATCATGGAGGTGAAGGGCACAATATGAGTTACCAGCCATTGTGGCGGAAATCATTGATAAGGGAAACGACCAGACTAATCACGACAATAGCGAGTAGCCCGATTGCCAGAGGCTTCCAGACTAGTGCCAGTACTACGAACAGTACAAAGATCACTGGTACCATTACGATACCGCCCAAAAATGCTGTCAATCCATCTGTTTTATGCTCTTTCATAATTACTCCTTGCTAGTAGTGGTTGGTCTGGGTAGAATTGAACTACCGTCTGAATGTTATCAGCATCCTGTTCTAACCATTGAACTATGACCCAATCGAACCGAGTGGACTCGAACCACCATCTTAGACCTTATGAGAGTCTTGTTTTACCTTTAAACTACGGTTCAAAGAACCAGCACTTAATCAATGATCAGCGGTGCTAGCCGTATTCCATTCTACCACTCCATCGAAGGAGCAGCAACTTCTGCTGGTGCCTCGTCATCGGCTTCAAATCCATAGAACGCCTTCTGGTCAGCGTACGCAATATGACGAACGCATACCTTTTCCAGATCGAACAGATCGTACCCTTCAACATCTACTGGGTCGGACTTCATCAAAGGAATCAACGCGTAACTTGTCGCTGTTCCAACACCCGACCGCTTGATGCGGAATGTATTACTGGTGATGCTCCCTGAGTCACCGGCGAACATCGCCAACGACGGGGTAATGGACTTGCCACTAGTACCCTGAGACAGAATTGCAACATAAGGATCGTCATTGCCATCATCCACGAGGACATTAGCGTAAAGACGACCTCGGGAACGCCATCCAGTCTTAGGGTGAGCGCGTGCCATTTCGCAGGCATAACACGAACCCTCGTCTTCAATTGTGCATAGAGCCTTCTTGCGGTAGTCATCGGGGTTTGAGTGCTCGACCGCCAAAAATACTGTGCCGTTCTTCTGGCTGTACTGAGGGGAATCGGCATCAATCTCCTGCAAGAACGTGATTTTTACTGACTGATTATCGTCCAACTTCAACCATCGTGCCTTGGGTGAATCATCGAATGGTGCATTTGCCTTATCTAGATAGGCTTCCAGTGCCGAAAGCCCGCGAACCAAACTACTCATGTGTGTTTTCTCCTTGTTATGTTAGTGGGATATATGTTCCCTGTCTGACTATTATACCATATGTGTGAGTCGATACTCAACATCTGGTACGGAATTCTTGATTAAATTTTGGATTTCTTCTTCTGTCAGATCACCCGCGTCCTTCGCATTGTGTGGGTAAACTTCTCTGTCAGACCATACCGCCCATTCTACCTCACGACTGAACGATTCCGCAAGTGAAAATCCAAGTTCTCTTCCAGGATTATGTCCTCGACAGACACCGCCACATTGACGGCACACTCCGTTGTACTGTGGCTTGTCGTTATCAGTCATGATAATGATACGATCAAAGTACCGATTCAACAGTTGGCGCTTGTACGGACTGACGTGACCACCAATTGTGGCAATCACGTTAGGGTATCCTGCCTGATGAATGAGCATTGCGTCAAATGCTGCTTCAACAATAATGGCGGTGCTAGACGTACGCATCGCACGGTTAGCATTAAAGAATACTTTGGAACTAGGCAGCCCTACAGAATTTTTGAAACGCTTTCCCTCGACGCTGCGGCCAATGAGTCCCACTGGTATACTGTTGTGTGAATATACTGGGACATCGACCATACCCATTTTCTCGCTATAGCCAACGGAGAAGTGTCGGAGGGTATCGTCGTGGAATCCTCTGGATCGCATATAGTCTTGTCCAACTGATCCTTCAAAGGCGTCGGCAAGAATCCGAATCTTGTTTGGATCAAATACTGTAAATTCATCTTCGACCGCCAAAATCTTTGAGAGTTCATCCTCGAATACCTCGCTTTCATTAGGTTTAACATTGATCATAAATCGCAATGTTTCAAAATCATTAAAATGTTTTACGTGTCGTACTAGATCGGGCAACTGCCCAGACTCTCCACAGGCCGGATTGAAACAAATAAACAATCCACTTTCCTTATCAATCTCTAGACTGGGAGTGTCGGTGTTACCATGAAAAACACAATATACTAAGTAATGCTTCCACGTTTCTTGAATTACTTTTAGTCCGAGGCTGCTGATGATTGCTCTGACGTGACTTTTGGAGTAACTCTCTTGATTAGTTTTCCCGCGAAAGTTCCCTCCCATAATTCTGCCTCTTTCTTTCCTACGTAGATTCCGTGGAGTGTGAGCGTGAATGACCACACTTCGTTGCTATATGATGTTGACCATGCGCTATCTACATCTAATACTCTAATATACCCTGCTTCTCGCATGTTGACAAGTAATATTCGCTCAAGATTGTCGCGGGTTCTGATAATGTCAGCATCGGAACGCATGATCCCAGATGTCTGAAACCTTTTGATGTTCTTGTGTGTCAAGGGTTTTCCTTAATTTGTCACACAATCTTAGCATTGTTTGTATCCTAATTCAAGATGTCTTGATTAAAGTGCTCACGCATGGTACCAGTAGAAAAATCTGCTTCTAAATATACACAGAAATCTGGACCAAAGCGGTTCTTTCTGCTGATGAGTTCGACCACATTAGTATCATCATACTTGTGAACAGCAATAGCAGCATCAGCATCATACTGAATGGACCGTGACCATGCTACTTGTTCCAGCATTGGCGGCTGGTCTGGAATAGTAAGATCACTTGCAGTAACAGCACTAATGGCAATTACTGGTATATTATTTCTCAAAGCCAATCGTTTCAGGTCACGAGAAACATTGCGAATCTTCTCAGTCTCATTACGCGAATTGGTTCCATCCGACATCAACTGAATGTAATCAACTACTAGTAAGTCTGGTCTATGCTGGTCAATCTTTGCTTGCAGAGTATTTACCGTTACCTCAGCAATACCGTCACTTGAGACGATAATAAATGGCTGTTTGCCAGCGACATTCTTCTTACTCCATGTACGAAAGTCATCAATGTCAATGGAACCCGTCTGTAGATTTGCCATACTAAAGAGTCCATCACCCATTGTTGCATAAATACGATCCCTCATTGCTGCCGCCGTCATTTCCATACTGACGATCATTGGCTTTTTACCTTGCAAGAATGCCTGATTTGCAAGATACCCTCCTAGCCAAGAATTATGAGTCACTGTATAGTCCTCAGTTAAATACAATGAGTTGGTTGCTGCGACAGATATGCACATCATGTCTACCCGATCAACTAATTCAATCTTTGACATAGACTTAAACCATTTTCTTGGATGGTAGTTGTCACGCTTTCGTTTGATGCCAAACGGATTTTCAGGTGTCCACAAAGATACTACAATTTCTGGTGTGGTCCTCTTTTGACGAACATGCGCAATCCCACCCAGGGAGCGTACAAGTTCTGCGACTCCCGTAGCCAACCTCTTGCTATGGGTAGAAAACGACGCAAGCCGTCCTTTAGGAGAATGTCCATCCGTATCCATAAGTCCTCTGAGAATTGCGTACCTATCATTGATTGATGAAGTTAGGTACTGCTCAGGAATAAACTTATCGGGGCCTTTCCTCTCCCAGTCATTCTCTTTAAACACTCGACGTAATTTATGAAATGCAAACCTACGACATGACGTTCTTGGATACTCCCGAATACTCTGCCGTGGAGACTCCCGCTTAATAATCTCAATGATTTCTTCATCATTGCACGATAACATAGCAACACTATCCCCGCTACAATACGATCCATCGCCAAGCATAGCCCCCATTAAATATGGTGCTATTGGAAAATCTTTTTTACTATAATTGACAGGTTTAGGTAATGGTAAGCGTACTTTCCAATTCCCTTTATTTCCAGACTCAGTTTTCCACGACAGCCCCCTCTTAAGTAATTCCAAGGTTGTCATCGTTTGAAGATGGTCACGCCTTTCTTCTCGTAAGCCAGGATAAAAAGACCATAGATGTTCGCCAGAAAATATACCAGAGGTTCCATCAGAAAAACTAACTCTATAGGAATCAATTTTGTCTTGAGGGTGGATTGCAGTCACTAGGGTAGCCTGCCCATCACTATCGAATACACTATCCCCGACGACTAAATCCCCAAATCTTTTATATCCACTTGGAGTGGGAATGACTTTATTGACATCTTCTGCTTTGCCTTTTCCACTATAGCCCAACAAAATGATCAAATTTCCTGGGGCCATTCCCGCTGGCATAGAGCGATCTACAGACTTTAGATTAACTTTGATGCCAATGTTCCCATCATTAGAGTCACGATGTAGACGCAATGCGTCATAATGTTCCTCCGCCGAAGCGACATCCGTAAGATTAATGTCTTTTACAGTGGTGGAATACTTAGCGAGTTGAGTAACATCCTTCATCAAACTATCTAGTACACGAGTAGCGGAATCATCTTTTAGTCCCTTACCCGCCGCCAATAATGTCTGCTTGAGTTTCGACTGCATGAACGACTCACGCAATTCATCAAGGTAATACTCGGTGGGGGCGGTAATTGTTTCAGGAATAAACTGACTGTGCCGCTCTACTAACTGCTCTACTTCTGGAACAGCATTATACTTATAGTAGTAATTCTTCAGATCCTGAATAACGTCGGCGTGTGAAACAAACAAGTCTGCTACATTTTCTGAAAGAACTACACCAATATCCTTATTCTGACATACTGCACTAATAAGTGCTGACTCATTGTTCATCTTCCGTCCGTTTCCGTGTTTGCTCCATGATTCTCGCACGCCGCTCTTTATCTTGGGCGCGCAAACGTTCATTCACAATTAACTTATCGTAGTTGTAATAAAAGTCCTGTAGAGTATGCTTATTATGTGATGTCCTAAAATACATATCGAGCAACTCTTTAACCCGTGGCCCGCCAAGATCTTTAAGTACTTCCGTCATCCCCCATTTTTCTTTATACCTATTGATCACTGGCTGGTGACCGTACAACTCAGAGTATAACTTTTCATAATACTTGAACATCTGAGTGACGGTACCGTTCGTTTTTGTCACTCCAACTCCTTCTTAGTCTCTTCAAGTTTCTCAATCAACTTGTTCTCGACATAACTATACACCCTATTGACGGCGGTGTCTACGTGTTCTCCCTCCCGAACGAAATCCTCCAATCCAATGTCTACACGCAACGACTGGAAGTTGCCCATGTTGGCTGTCCAACCCAATGATACTTTTACTACTGTTTCACTCATTATTACTCCTCAAATGTGTGCCGTTTTCAATTTCCCGAGCGAACCAGACCCCTGACGCGATGATGTTTCGTCGTGCTGTCAGCCATTCAACGATGGCGGCACGTTCCTCCTCGCGTCCTCGCTCATATTGTGCTGATGGCAACCGCATTGCAATCCATCGTGCGTCACTCATTATGCTCTCCTCGTTCAATGTCGTCTGCTGCTGAAAATGCACTAACTACGATATTTCGCTCACGTAGATACGCTACAATTGCTGCGCGTTCGTCAGCAAGTCCTTGCTCGTACGCAAGATCTGGTTCACTCATTGTAACCTCGCTGGTCCTTGGATGTATACAATTGTAACCCACGAAACTGCTAAGGCTACTTGCACAAACACCATAATTGGCAACCAGTTACTCATCGTCGCCTCGTTCCTTGGGCGGGAGAATATGTAGTCCGTTCGCCTCCACGAACACCACGTTGTACTGGCCTGCGAACATCGTCTGGGCTGCTGTGCGCAATTCCTCCACCCCGATGAGTTCCTTCCGCGATTCAATAGGGTCGATGGTGAGGACTAGCGTGGGCAGTTTCGGGTCACTCATCGTCAGACTCAACGGCGGTGTGATGGAATCCCAAACGATGCTTCGGCTTCTTGTGCCGTGGCTCCTCGCCATTAATCTTGTCAGCAAACTCTAGAAAGGTAATACCAATATTCAGCAGACCCTCTACATCACTCGCTTGTGTTGCCTTCTTGCGTGCGGTCAACAATGTCTCTAGTGCTAGTTCCCGCAAATCCGCTACCTGCTTATGCTTTCCCATAATTCTCCTTAAAAGTTGTCTGCTTCTGCTTCCCAGATGGGAACGAATTCCCCATTGGCATTTTGTGCGTACACAAATAAACTGTTGGTAAGTGCCGCCCGTAATTCTTTTTCGTTCGGCACTCCTTGATTAGTAATTGCACCATCCGCTCTGGGTCTACCCCTGTGTGTAGTTTTGATTACCTCAAAGATATTCATGATATCGTTGTGTGAAAAGTAGTACGGGCCATTGTTGCCGGTTTCTAATGAATACGACCTTTGTGGCGCAGGAATCCACCCTTCATAAATCCAACGATACAACCGCCAGTACGAACGTCCAGTAATTTTGGCGGCTTCCTTCATACTGAAACTTGGTTGACCATTACGTTTCACTTCCGTCCACGAGTATAGCATACGTTTACGCTGACGATAATTGAACGCTACCAGTTCGTCAGTAGCACGATTCAATGATAGCATACGATGTAGTTCATCGCCATAGTAAAAGTACCGCCATTTCTTACGCTGAAAATGTGGTTGATAGTGCGTCTTGTTGCTCTTGTCTACCATGAACCTATTCTACACCGCTTTGGCTGGTTCGTCAAGAGAAAACTTGCGGCCACCATAGTAGCACACGTAGCCAGGATGAATGGGAATAATATCTATGTGGCCGTGTCCATCCTCTTCATACCCGACAGCAAATGCTTGTTGCCAATTGTGAACTTGTGAATAGTCAGCCTTGCTAACATCCATCAAGTGCCCGATTTCGTAGCCCCATAACGTTTCATTACGAAGTTCATAGGTCTTGGCAAACGAACTGGCTCTGTGAGAGTGCCCGCGTACCAAAGACACACCAAATGACTCAATATCCATACGTGCTGAATCACCAGCATGTTTGCTAACGGCTACTCCATGATGAACATACACGTCGCCCATTTTTACTTGCGGTGGAAGAGAGTAGTCGTAATACTCAATACCTAATTTATCTACCTGCCATAATGATTCTGGTGTCACCAATTCTCTTAAGGCTGGTGCTTTTTTATCGACGTAATCAAATGGCCTAGAGCAATGATTTCCACCAGTCCAAATCAATCGTGCTCGCGGTGCCGCTTTCTTTACACGCCGCCAATAGTCAATGACGCCGGTGTTTTCTTCCATAATACTAGCAAGAACTTCTTCCGTAGTACCATTAGCCCATCGTGAAGTACCTGAGCCGTTTGCAAGATCACCAATATTTACCACAACATGTGGCTTGAACCATTTGAGAACTTTGAAAGCCAAATCAATTGCTTTATCGTCTTGATCTGGAATTTGCATGTCTGAGAAATAAAACCATTTTAACACTAATGCTCCTTATTTTGTGCCGCGACTAGCGAGTGCAATCCAATTAACTCGGACAGCCTGACTAGCCAAGGGCTTGCCGTCAGACACTTTGAGTGCCCGAACCTGAACCTTGTTGATGGCTTTAGCATCGTACAATACCGACAAGAATATACCACCGTGCTCTTCACCGCCGGTCTTTGCGTTACCCTTACCACTGGAAACAATTACCGTTGGCTTTTTCAAGAAAGGTCCATTGATAACGGTGGCGGTGTATTCGCCACTGTTCTGACCCAGATTAAGATTGAGGAGTCCCTGGTCATTTGTTTTCTTTTCAAATGATCCGAACGCCAGCGTAAAGTTGTTCATCAGGTTAACAATGTTAACGATCTGATTCAACCACTCAACGGTGACCGGCCCCTCTTTGACTACCGGAACTACCGGCGGTGCATTCTTATCTGGAACTGCCAATGTCGTCTCCCTGTTTATGTATTAGTAATTCTTTGCTACTCACTACAATAGCATCCTTGACGTTAAGAGTCAACGCCGTCAGTATATCAGGGTTGACCACCTTGCGTCTACGATTATCTGAGATAATCCACACGGAGTCAAGAGAATCTATGGATCGTACAAGTGTACCATCCCTGAAACCGATGCTCGTTTCCGCTAGTGGAAAGTCAGCCAGAGACTCAACGGAAACATGATACTCAACGAGGTTCCACGAATCCTTTGCTCTCAATGAAATAAAAGGATAACACTTGTGGTTCTTGATGAAGTACGTTTCCCCATTGACTATTACCGCAATTCCGTTAGGGAAGTCTATTGGTCCTGATGTTAATTGTAGTCTAGTCTGTTTCTTGCGAAACATCTCTTAGTTCTTTGAGTTCGGCATCCTTTTGTTCTAGCAAGGTGATGGCTTCTGCCTTCACCGCCGCCAATTGCTCTTCATACTGAGAGACAATCTGGCCGATCCGATTCTTCAATTCCTGTGCTACAAGTTCTAACTGTCGTTCCTCGCTCATGCAATCTCCTCTGCTAGTATTGGTGTTTCTTTAACTGAAGCAACTGTTACGGCTCCCGCCTCTACAATTTCTTCTCTTAGTTTAACTTCTTTAATTACATCTTTTTCTTGTTCTTTAATAACTTTTACAGAACTCAAATTCTGTAACTTTGGAAGTGCTTGATAAAGACAATTATACAATGTAATGAAATCAATGTCAAGTGATTCTTCTGAAATCTTTGAGGTTTCTTCTACGAGGTGTGTCTTGAGGGCAACGTAGTAGTCATTGAGTACCGCCAACGGTACATCAGAACCAGGGCTTGCCAAGTCTACCACAGTCTCCGATACAACCGTCTCTCCATCTAGCAGGTACAGCATCAAATCAATTTTGTTGTCGCTTACGCTATAGATTGCTTCCATGAATACATTATAGCAAAGGTTCTATATAGTGTCAAAAGAAGACTAATCGCGTGAAACAACTAGAATCTCTTGGGCTGGCTTCGCTTCAAAACCATCGGCGGTGCGTTTTCTACGTCCTACAGTATACACAATGTCTATATAATAGAAATCAGCGACATCGCATAGAAGTTCTTCAAAAAACTGGTCGCCATCAACGCATCTATTAGACATTATAACTTTATGACCTTTGCTAACTTGGGCTTTAAACCAAGCAACTAGTTGCCTTTGATCATTGTCAGAAAATCCGGTAGAGTAAGTATTAAAACTATCACGGTAGGGTGGATCTAAATAGATTAATGTGCGCCCTGATTCTGGTAACGGCAGGGTGTCGTATCCACCAACGTGAATATTTGTTTGTGTAAGTGCATTAGACCATGAATAAATAAGTTCTCGGTCTATGATTTGTTCTAGTTTTGTTTGATTAAGCAATCCAGATGCCGTTCCAAATAAACCGTTGGCTTTTTTGGATTCTTGCCATAGACCATTAAATCCAGTTCGCATAAGAACGTAAAGTCTAGCAGCAGTAGGTTTAGTCCAATACTTTTCTCTTTGTAAGTAATACCATTTTTTACGATTTGCCTTATCTAGACTTAAGTACTCATTGGCTAAAAACATACACTCTAAAGTAAAATCTTCTGGAGTGTCTCTTACGCTAGAGATAATACTCATTAACTCAGTGTTAGTATCTCCAATAGAGTAGTTAAGCTTTTTATGCTTTTGATTATTACGTATCCAACAGAATATAGCACCACCGCCAAAAAACGGTTCTACGTAGTTATCATAGTTTAACATGTCAGGCCAGAGTTCCGTGTACGGCTTGATCATTTTAGTTTTACCGCCTGCCCACATATAAAATGGGCGAAGAGCAACGTAGTCCATTAATTATACAAATCTAGTTGCTTCCATGTCTGTATTGTATCAGGATTGTCATACAGTGTCAAAATTGATTCCGTCTAGCGACACATACGTGGCTGGGGTGCCTGAGTAATTTGCAAGACTAACATTTCCATTGGTAGCAACATCTATTCTGGCTATTCCAGTATTATCTGGTGAGCATTTGGCAATAAAGATACAGTTTTTCGTTGGTCGGTATCCAGCGGGTAGAGTAAATAAAACAGTAGGCGATGTGGTAGTACCATCTTTGATTAGACCTTTTAGTTTCACTGTACCGTCTGGCATTTTTCTATACCTAGGCGAAGAGAATGTTGTTTCACTAGCGTCATATGCAGCCCAACTATTCTGTAAAAGAATAATATCAGACGCTGTGCTTGTTGAACTACCAACAACAACAAATGTAGATGTGGCATCTGGAGTTCCATTTGACCATGCTGATACAATTATTGTTGTTGTTCCGTTATCTGTAATCAAAACTGGATTCTTTGTTATACCTGTACCGGCAGTAATAAGAACATAAGATCCAATTAAGTTATCTGCTGTCCATCCAGCGGCGGTTTTTGATAACTGTGTGCCAGTTACAGACGTAGCAGTGCTAGTCAATGTTGATCCACCATTAAGTATAGGTTGCCATGTTAATGAAGAATCTATTGTTAGAGTTACCTTTGAATACCCGCCAGCCTCTACAACAACCTTATCAGCAGATAAAGTAGCGGTTCCATAACCAGTAGACAAATCACCTTCTGAGGCTTGATTTTCATCATAGGTTGCAAGTTTTAATGAGGAGTATGCCCTTCTATTTAATTCGTTAGCAGAAGTACGAGCAGTTCCTCGTCTTGGACCAGAGAATGTAATGTAAGCATTTAATGTGTCTGGATTAAATAGAGTCAACTGTCCGTTGCCTATTCCATGTGTTCCCGTACGTCCCTGAGTAAATGTAAGCCCTGATGTATCTACGTCTGTTGTACTAATAGATACTCTTGATCCTGTAGCAGCAGTAGTTAGTGCCCCTCCATTTAAAGTCATGTTGTATGCTGTTACGGCACCTGCTGCTGTTACATTAAATTTAGCATTGGCACCAGCATTGTCAGTAGCACCGGCGAAGAATGCTGTTCCTGTTCCACCCATTACACCAGTAAATGAAGAACCTGATCCAGAGTATAGTTTTCCTGCTCCAATGTTCCATCCAGTAGCACCGCCGATTGTTCCATAGTCTGCGGTAATAGTACCCTTAATGTTTAAAGTAGTTCCATTCCATGTTAGTGAATCTCCAGCAGAGTTTCCAATGCTAAATTTGTATCCAGTAGAGTAGCCTAAGAAGAATCCGGTGCCGGTATTGTAATCTGTTTGGCCCCCCTTGATTGAACCGCCACCGCTTAATGTAATTCCACCGCCGGTAATTGTGGTGCCAGTAGTTAAGCCAGACTCTGCCTGATCCTTAGCATTCTTATTTTCTACACTGCCAAGACCAATACCAGTTTTGTCAATTTCAGTTATTTGCCAGGCCCCGCCAACAAGAATATATGTCTTGTTGCTGTCATCCGTGTCATACCAGATTGAACCTGATGGCCCTGTTGGTGCTGGTGCGGCAGGTTGACGATAAACAATTGGAGCAACTGCACCGGCGGCGGCACCACTGGCAACCGTACTAGCGGCGGTGCCACCAATAGTAACAGAGTTACCAATTGATCCTGCTGTTGCAGTTAATAATCCACCGGCGGTAACACTAAACTTAGCACCACCACCAACATTATCATTGGCTCCAGCAAATATTGTAATGTCACCAGAGGTGGTACTTTTAATCAATCCAGTAACGTTATTTGTACCTGATGCGGCACTGTATAGTTTAGTCTCATCAAAACTCCACCCACCAATCTTTGCAATACCAGACGTTGGCAATTGGAAGATTGGAGTAACATCACTGGTAGTATTAAATCCTTGTAAACCAGTACTGGTTAATTCTACTCGTTGACCAGTAGCGCCAGTAGATGTTCTTGTACCACCGGCGATTAATGATGCTGATGTTTCACCGGCTTGCCAAGTAGTAGTAGTTCCTTCCCATAGTCCAATTTCATCCCAATAAGTAACTGCATCACTCGCACCGACTCTTGCAAGGAAAACACGCGTCCACACTGCTCCTGATAAAGCAACAAAAGTCTGGGTAACATTTGTCCATCCCGCTGACGAAAATGATGTATGTACGCTATCTACACCACTAAATACACTTAAACCAGCATCAACTTGCTGAACATGCAGTCTGGCAACTTCACCGCTGGCCTTACTTGATTTTACCTGTACTGATACTGTGTAAGTTTGTCCCACTACAATTGGAATATCTCCAAGATAGAAATATGAATCAGTAGTGTTTGACGTTAGCGCGATTGATCGTGTACCAGACTTTGCTTGATCAGTGGTGGACCCAACGGAGCCACCAGTTACTCCGACAACTCCTGTCACAGTTCCAGATTCGGAACCGTTAGACTGGTTAGCGGTTAATAAGTTATGACCAGTCAAGTATATGTTTCCACTAAAAGTACCGCCTCGTGCTTGAATTAGTCCATTAAATGTACCAGAGTTAGCGGTAATGTCACCGTTGATTGTTGCACCCGCAGCAGTTAAAATACCAGCCTTGGAAACTTTAAATACAGCACTAGCGGCAGTAGTATGTCCAGCCCATATAGCATATGGTTCTCCAACTGCTGCATCAATAGTAATACTATTATTAGCATTACCGGCGAATAGTTTACCGGTATTTGTTAACTGCATTGCAGTACCAGTTAGTGTAGTGTCACCTAATGTCCAACCGCCAACTGTTCCAGATCTAGCCTTAAGAGCACCAGTGGAAGATAAAACAGAAAAAGTAGACTCAGACTCATTAGCATTATATCCGCTAATACCGGCGGAATTAAAGATTACGCGAGCACCAGTAGTTGCAGAGTTACCAGCAATTAATGAGCCAGCAGTAGGCATAGACCATGTATCATTGTCTTCAAAGATTCCAACTGCGTCAACGTACACGGTCTTTGTATCATTGGCACCATTCATCTGGACAATAGCACTACCATATACTGAGCCAGCGGGGGAGGTAACATAAGCAGTTAGTTTTGTGTATGTACTAGCATTAACGGTAAACCAGTTACCCATTCTATCACCGAGGTGATTAGAATTGGCATCATAGAATCTAATTCCAACAATCATAGCGTTGTTAGTTTCTGTACCAAGTTTTGCTTGTGCCGTTACGTAATAATTAGTATTTGCTGTAACTGAAGACCAATCAAGGTAGTTGGCTCCACTAAAGTATTGCCAGTTTCCAGTCACATTTGACGTAATTTGTAGACACGCACTACCAACATAAGCATTATTAGCGACACGCAATGGCGATGCTTGGTAACAAGAATTAGTTCCTACCGCCGTTTCAAAACTAGCATTATCTTCCCTAATTTGAGCGGTACTACCGCCAATAATGTTACGAGACTTTAACCAAATGTTTCCATTAAAGTACCCGTTCATGGCATTAATGTTACCTTGAACTGTTAATGCTGTACCATTCCACGACAGTTGATCTTTGAGACTGAATTGTCCAGCAGAGTCCGCATAGAAACCAGTATTAGGATTGTTGAATGTTCCTGTACCTGTGTAGATCTTAGTAGACCCAAGATTAATACCGCCGATTGTTCCTGACTCTGCTTTAAGAAGTCCAGCCGGTGTAACACTAAATTCGGCGGTAGCAAACGTTGCACTACCAAGATAGATACCATTAGAGTCTGCTTTGAAGATGCTTTCTCCACTACCAATACTAATAGTACCGCCACTTAATGCACCAGTGAACGTTCCAGTCGCAGAAACAAGATCACCCTTGATTGTAAGCGTTGAAGCATCCCATTTAATGTAGTTAGCATCAGAAGCAGAACCAGCATAAATCTTGTACCCAGCGGTTCCCGTACCATCGTAACCAATAAAGAAGCCAGCGTTTGTTGAGTCTGCGTAGCCAGTCTTTCCACCCTTAATAATGCCGCCCGCGCTAAGTGTAATCCCGCCGCCGGTAATTGTAGTGCCAGCAATTAATCCTGTTTGCGCCTGATTCTGTGGAGTAAGGTTAGAGACATTATTCAATCCAGCCTCAGTCCAGACATTAGGAGTCCCAGCAACTAGGGTATAGGTCTTACCATCGTCAGTATCGAACCACACGGACCCAACTGGTACAGTTACAGATGGTGCAGTTGCTTGTCGATATGCGGTAGTTTCGCCACTCGCTGTCCAGACGCTTGCTACCAGTACATAAATCTTATTGGCATTTGCGGTATCAATCCAAATAGAACCTGCTGGCCCAGTGGTTACTGGTGTCGTCCCCTGACGATAAACAATTGGAGCAACGGCACCCGCAGCGGCACCAGAAGCGACAGTAGTTGCGGCGGTACCACCAATTGTGACAGAGTTACCAATTGATCCAGAAGTCATGGACACTAGACCCGCTTTGGTCACACTGAATGGGGCACTCGCGCCTGCGGCATTTCCTGCCCACAATGCGTACGTGGCGTCACTCGACGACAAGCGAACAATGTTGTTTGCTGATCCTAGTGACAAGTTACCAGCACTATCAATTGTAACGGCGGTACCAGTTAGTGTTGTATCAGCGAGTGTCCATCCACCAATTGTTCCTCGCTTAGCAATAATTGTTCCATCATTGACTAGACTTACTTGAGTAACACCGGCGCTGTCAATTGCTGCGACACCAGTAGAGTTTAGTACTACCGCCGATTTGTTGCTACGAGTAACGTAGCCAGTGGCGGCCACAGAAACAACGTTATCGTTAGTCTTTGCGTACGTCATTGTTGTACCGGAACCACTAGCCAATGTAAATGTTCCGTCAAATACTGGGTCATTGAGCGAAACTACAACGGTATCTGTAGCAACGAATCCGTGTGCGCCGGAAGTTGTCAACGTCACGACGTTTGTTGTCAACGCTTTGTTTGTAACGGTGGCGCGAGTGCTAGCAATTAATGATCCACCGATACCCAAGTTACCGCGAACGTCACCATTGAGCATGGCAACTGCACCATTGATATTAAGTGTGGCACCGTCCCACTTTAATTGATCTTCGAGACTAAAGTTGCCTGACGAATCAATGTAGAATCCGGTGTTAGTTGCACCAAATGTTCCTGTCCCTGTATAAAGTTTCGTTGCTCCTAGCGTAATACCGCCGATTGTTCCTGACGTTGCGGTAAGAATGCCATCATGAGTTACTCTAAATGGCGCTAAAGTAGAACTGCCACCAGCCCAAAATGCACTAGCACCATTAGTGGCAAGACCTACTTCAGTTCCACCAGATCCAGAAGAAATCTTACTAGCACCAATTGTCCATCCAGTGGCACCGCCGATAACACCAGCATCGGCAGTAATGTTACCACGAATAATTAGATCCGCACCAGTCCATTGTAAGTATGCGCTACGAGCAGCATTACTCAATTCCATTACTGGGGTACCGGCGTTGTAATCTAGAATGTATCCAGCGTTAGCACCGCCGTAAGTTTTGCCGGTAGTGTAGATTTTTCCATCAGTAGTAATATTAACACCAGTAATTTGCTGTGTTAATGACTGTGGTGTTCCTTGTGGAATACCAATGAGTTCTTCAATTGATGGTTCGGTACCGTCTACTAGATCAATTCGCGGACGTGCCCACGTACCATCGGCGGTACCCGAATCATCGTAGTAAATGTATGTACGTATTAATAATAGATTGGTTGTTGGGGCACCGAACTTAAAGTCATTCGTTGATTGAATTCTATTACCCTTCATATCATAAACACCAGATTTACTGGAGTTACGATACTTATAATCTTTATGTACTGTGGGCAAACCACCGGCAACAGATTTTTCTACTTGTGGGTTACGAACATACCAGTCATCATTTGTAGCCGTAGTGCAGGTAATATCAAGGAATCTGTATGTTGAATTGTATTGGCTTGGATTTCTTCCGTTAATATGTATACGTTTAGATGTCTTCGGTGGAATATAGAATGAATCACCAAAAGCGTCACACCAGTCCATATGAAATAGTTTAGTCTCTGTAGCATGATTATTCATTACTTCAACGGAGGCAGTAAAATACTCATGTTGGAAATTTACCGTTCCATTAACTGTACCTGAATTCGGTACTGACAGATATAACAGGGTACCAGCAAGACTATTAATTACCGCACCAGCACCAATGCCGGTACCAAATACTTGCATTCCAATATAAATACCGTCGGTGTTTGATACAGTAATAGTACTTTCACCAGACACACCAGAACTAGTTTTACTAGTCAATATGTCATACAAATCAACATACCCACGAATAGCACCATCGGCACCAGAGGGATCAATCTTTGTCCATGACTGACCACTGACATCAGTTACTGTTTTACTTGTAACGTTGTTTAACGTATCCCACATTGTTAAATCGTAATTACGACCATTTGCAAGAAGATTTCGTGCGAATGGTTGAACATATGTAACAAGCAGGTACCATTCATTTACTGGCAAACCACCGGCACCAGCATACCAGTAGTAAGGATTATAATTTGATAAATTATCGTCTTGGTATTCACCTAATGGTGTCCCAGTACCACCGCTTGCAGAAGATCCACCAAAATATCTACTACCACTAGAACTCTTATGCTTAAAGAATACTGCATTGCGATATGTTTTTTGTGGATCAACGGTAACTGACGGTGTATGAAATCCTCCATCCGCCCCAGAATAAATATCATTAGACAGTGTTGACCATAGTGGCTCATCGGTACCAGTTGGACCCTTGTCAAGTAATACTTGGTTTTCCTGCCATTCACCATTACGTACAAATGATCCGTACCCGCTTTCTCCAAGAGTCCACGCTTGCGGTGTAGTGGTATCAGTAAATGTTACATTGTCTACGTAATGTAATTCACCACCGGCGCCAGCACTAACTGCTACTACAAGAGCAGCAAATGCAGCCTGTGCTGGAGCAGCAAACGATTTTGTTACTTCTGTCCAAGTGCTAGTATTTCCATAAATGTAACTTGCGAAAGATACAGTAATATAATTACCGGCCCTGTCGTAATACACAATACCTATAGAAAATTGTCTAGCAACCGAATCATTAATGACTGATGCTGTAGCACTATACGTTCTTCCGCCCTTTACTGGAATACCATTAAGCCCAAAATTAGTTAAGACCTCCGCGTTACCTGCTGCACGCGATTCCATCCTTAATGACCAACTACTACGATACGATTTAGTTGTGCTAGCAGTAAAAATACAGTTGTTATTTTCGTACCAGCCGACAGTGCTATTTTGGTTCACCGACAAATTCTGACTGAGTAAGTTCTTTCCAGCGGCCCAATCTACTGTCAACAAGTTGCCGCGACCTTGAGCAAGTACCGCCGGTGTTACTGACAAATTACCAGTGATATTTAGATTGGTACCGTCCCATGTTAATGACTGTGTGGATGGGTTACCAATGCTAAACTTGTAACCACTAGAATATCCTAAGAAGAAGCCAGTGCCAGTGTTATAGTCTGTTTGCCCACCCTTAATATTACCGCCACCGCTTAATGTAATTCCACCACCAGTAATTGTTGTACCGGCAATCAAACCAGTCTGAGCCTGACTTTGTGCATTTAGGTTTTCAACGCTTCCAAGTCCGACACCCGAGGCATTAGTTTCTGTTGCTGTCCACACTGAAGAAAGAAGCACATAAGTCTTATTATTATCGTTAGTGTCGTACCAGATAGACTTTTCTGGTCCTGTTGTTGCTGGAGCAGCATCCTGACGATAAATAATTGGTGCTGCTGCGCCAGCGGCTGCTCCGCTGGCAACTGTACTAGCAGCGGTTCCGCCAATAGTAACGCTATTGGCAATTGACCCTGATGTGGCGGTAATTTGACCAGTCAGTACTACATCACTAGCAGTAAGAACGCCGCCGGTGGTTAAAGCAAATTTACCAGTTCCAGTAGTAATACCAGTATTAGCAATAATAATGTCATTGTTACCAACGATTAATGATCCTGACGTTCCCCCAGGAACCCATGCAGTAGAAGTACCTTCCCAGAAACCTAGGCAGTCAAGGTAGTGGACTTCGTTTGCTGCCGGTGTCACGTCGCTGACCATGTAGACCTGCGCATATTCTGCGGTGGCCGGGGCTACAGCGGTCACATAGTAGGCGGTCCAGCCGGACGTAGTATTCGTTGCGGTTGTCCCCGATACGTATGAGACATCGGCATTGCCGCCAGTCGCGAATCTGATGGTCGCGTACATTGCGCGGGGAGTGGCGGCTGCCTTCGTATAGACGACACCCGTATAGGTTTGCCCAACTACTACCGGAACCTGGTAGCCGACCAAATTCGTCGCCGCGCCAGCAGTCCACGCGCCCGCGCCGGTACACGTCACGGCAAGGGATGCGCTACCAACGCGCGCAGCAGCAGTCGACCTGGCAACTGCGCACTGGTATTCCTTACCCAAGCCTGTCAGATCGGTTTCGACACTAGCCTGATTCGCAGTGAGCAAGTTCTTTGGCTTGAGCCATACGTTGCCATTAAAGTATCCAGACAGTGCGTTAAGATTGCCGGTAATGTCAAACGACGTACCGTTCCACGTAACGTTTCCGTTACCCATACTAAAGTTGCCGGTGTTGTACCAATAATCGCGTGGTCCAATGTATATACCATCATTGGTACCATCAACGTCAACACCAATTTTCATGGTACCGCCGTTGCCTACACTAAGAGCACCGGCGAAATATCCACTAGTTGCTTGGATTACACCATTGACGGTAAGCGTTGATGTTGTCGCTCCATCAAAACTAAGTTTGTCCTTGAGGCTAAAGTTACCACCGCCGTCCAAATAGAATCCGGTGTTAACGTTGTTGTAAACACCAGACGATCCAGAATATACTTTACCAGCAAGCGTAGTGCTTCCAGCAACGAGATTGATCTGATTGGCGGCGGTATCACCAATACGCAATGTCTGATTGATTAATGCATTATCAGCAGCAAACTTACTGGCAGTAATAGCACCGGCCACAATCTTTGGCGTAGTAATTGCATCGTCTTGAATGAGCGTTGGACCCATGACTTCTTCAATGCGAATATCATTGACTTCAATAGAACCGGCGGCGTTATTGTAGTTAAGATACATCACTGGAGACATAATAAGATTATCACGCTTGGTAAATGTTAGCGTACCAGAAATTTGTGAACTTGCCGCTGGTGAAAAGTTTACGGTAGTTCCAGATACATAAACAACATATGTATTGGCAGCAAATCCAGTTCCTGTCAATAGCTGACCAGCACGAATATTAGTATTAGGTGCAGAAGTTACTACAGTATTAGCACCTCCAGCACCACCACTAGCATATGTTGCTGTTGTAGAAACTGACGGATACATTGATGGAGTATATGTTGTTGAAAGTTGTGTCCAAGCAGTATCATTAAGCCCGCCACCACTAGTTACTGCATACGACCAGTAACTACCAGATCCCATAACTAATGCTCCATTACTACGCAAACCCAACCCAAGATACATTGTCTTGTATGCTGCCCCAACGTTACGTACCCACATTGTTAGCCGGTAGTATTTTGCAGTATCTAATGGCATGAAGTTTTTAGCCTCATAAGTGCTGAGGGCATTAGTGGCTGATCGTAATACTGTTGGTCCAGTTTGCCCATCAGTAATGGTAGTAAATGTTCCAGCACTACCACCGCTAAGCCACCACGAATTGGCATCGGCCATTGCTGGGTCTTCGTTTAATGCCATACCTTGTGGATTACGGGCGGGATCAATTCCTGTTGCTGCTGTAACGTTTGCTGTAGCGGCACTAATATTTCCTGAAGTATCCACCGCCGAAACTTTGACATAGTACGTTGTTGACCACAATGGTACAGCAAAACTAATGGCGGTACTAGCAGCACTCTGGTACTGATAGTTAGCGGTGTAGCCAGAATCAGTTGCTAGTTCTACCTTGTACCGCCCAATTCCTAGCGCGGGATTAAAGTCTGTACCAGTAGCCGAACCAGTCCACGTAGCATTAATATTATTGTCTTTTACTGTTAATGCTAATCCAGTTGGTGTTGCTGGTGCAGTTGTATCAGTGGTTGCCACCGCCGTTTGAGTTGCCGACCATGCACTAATATTGTTCAAGTAGTCATAACTTGCTACCCACCAGTAATATGTCTGACCAGTTACACCGTAGAAGATTGCAGACTTTGATCCAGTACCAGAACCTTGTGCATTGGGAACATCAACAACGGTACCGGCACTAGCGGAGTTATTAGTTTGACTAAACTTAACCTTGTATCCAGCAACATCAGAATCGGCAACGCCAGTCCAGTTGGCGGTAACAATAACAGCCTGACCAGAAGTGTCTTTGATATCAACGGCGGAAGTAGAACTAAATCCAGCAGTAACGGCTGTCGGTGCTGTAGTGTCTGCCGATACTGGATTAATTGGAGTAACAGATACGGCGGCAGACGCAGTTGATACTCTACCAAATACATCGTAGTGCTTAACCTTAACCCATCGAATAGAGTAGTCGCCGCGATTAATTACCGCCGACGAATCCGTACCAGACC
>Ga0209476_10000355_pt1 | contig 31035 bp, 41 predicted proteins | sample KloWWTrecipitate_FD_187179 | JGI IMG/M metagenome (GOLD analysis project Ga0209476, IMG submission 187179) | Active sludge microbial communities from Klosterneuburg, Austria, studying microevolution and ecology of nitrifiers - Klosterneuburg... | ecosystem: Engineered > WWTP > Aerobic digester... | reverse complement strand
CCGTTTCTAAAACCAACTGCTCTATGAGAAGAAAATCTTTAATTCCTTTTCGCGCCTGTTTGTAAGCCCCTGAACAACTTTGCCACCCGCCCGGTTCCAGCGTAGCCATGCTTCACGTATATCACCTTCGCCTGACTTGATACGTTTAAGTACCGTTGACGTACTGAGCGCACCGGCCCCGATATTGTACATAAGCAAAAGTAAGGCATCGTACTGGTTCTGTGTTAACCCGGTAACAAGTTTATTTAACCGGGCTTCAAAGTCTGCCACGTCATGCCGGGCATATTCTACCGCCTGTTCACGGGTGCATATATCACCCATCTTTACCTTTTTACCGTCTGGATAACGGATTGTGCCTATCCCGATGGTAGGGATCCCGGCGCTGTCCAGGTACGCTTTAAGCCTCAGTCCTTCAAGTTCAACCAGGTATTCATAGAACTTATCAGATGCTGTCATATCGCTTTCATTTTAATGGTAGTCATCCGGTTCCACAGCTTAATGCCCTGCCAAACGATTAGTGTAATGGCTATGGCCCGCCATATCCAGTTTTCCATACCCCGCCGCTTAGATTGCGCCTGCAGGGCGGTTATCCGGGCCTGCATCCGGGCCGTGTCTTTCTGAAGGCCATTTAAGGCGATCTGAGCCAGTTTCAATTTTGCGCTATCTTCATACCATTTTGTAATTATCCGCTCCCGGATGGGTAGATTAACAGGCACACGGACGGTTTTGGTGACCACGTTATTAATTGTATCCCGCCTAACCACTTCAAACGTAGCCGGTATGCTGTCCGGGCAGTCAATATAAACCAGCGTGTCCCGGTACAAGATGGCCGTATCTGGCCTGAGCAGGTCTGTGCATGGGTATTTATCACGGGCCAGTTTAGCAACCACACCCGGGAAATGATCATTTGCCTTGTTAACCTGATGTTCGGCTTTCTTTGCCGTGTAGCATCCGGTTAACAAGGCTGCTAAGGTAAAGTACAGGCTGATCACAATAATAGCCCATAAGATGTATTTCCGGTTTCTCATATAAATAATTTAATAATAAACCCGGTAAAGATCAGCAGGTAAACCCCGTACATAAGCATGCCGTTATTTCTGAATACAGCCTTTGCCAGCTTATCGGTGATAGCTTTTGGTTCAGGGCTTATGTAGTCCCATTTCAGGCCCCGGAATACTGACAGGGCGATATTAAATACCAGTAGTCGGTTAAACAGCAATGCCCCGATCAGCCAGTAATTAGCGAAAAGAAAGTGCGGGATCGCCAACATACCGGCATAAACCAGCCCATTCAGGCCGTGTTTAATCACCTTACTATCTCCTATCTTCCGACTGTCAAGCTGTGCCAGGAAGATATTAACGATGGTGAATATGGCAAGTGTCAGGATCATTGCTTCGAGTATTTATAGGCTATGTACCCAATAGCGCCGGCCCCTGCTATCGTACCCAATATTTTCAGCACAATGGATATACCCGGATTACTTTCTTCAAATACTGACATTGGTAGCGCCATCCAAACGATAGCGCAAAAGAACGCAGCTACAACGCATATTGCAATTTCCTTGTTATTCATATTATGGTGTTTTAGTTTCGTCGTCTTTCGGTGGAGGTGTACCCCTTACCAGCGATACCACCTGAGCAACAGTTGCCACGCCGGACATGATACCTATAAAGATCAGCAGGCTATGAAGCGTATCGGGTATATACTGAGGATGAACCACAGCAACCTTTACACATATAAAGCATACTACCGCAGTACAGGCAACTGCAATAACCCGCTTATGACTTATCTTTCCGCCCTCACTGAGCATTGAATTGAAAAAATTATCTTTCATAAATGTTTTATTTGTTCTTTAATAATATCAAGTTCCCGTTGCAGCGCCTCGATCTTTGTGGTTTCACCTTCAATCCCCTCAATCTTTTCCTTTAACCGGTCAATCTCAAATATCAAAGTTAGTTTATCTTTTTTATCAGTCAGGAACAAACCCAATACCCATACCAAAAAACCCCCTGCTATAGCAAGGATGCTCAAAGCAACAAGTACTGTACTAAGTTCTACCCGCATGGTGGTTAGTTTGGATGACGTGATAAGTCCTTTTCTCCCACATATCCAAACCCTTCCGGCAACTACGTTCCTTTGTTACACTATTAAAAAACCGTATTACCAAAGCGACTGAACAAAGCGGGAACCGATGCACAAAAAACCGGGCGGTAAGTAACAACGACACTATTCCTACAATCACCTGAAACATTATATTGTACAGGTTATCTTCCTGAACAAATAAAAAGTTTAAGGCAAACAGTACCTCAGCCCAGGCGGCATACCTGCTCACTGCGCAAAACTTAAACCAGTAAGTGAATGACAGCATGAACAAGGAAAACAGGATGTTAACCCCGAATAAATGGTTAAGGTAAAACGCATACTTTACATACGCATCGAACCATACGAACGACAGCAGGTTAACAAGCACCTGAAATGATACCAGTATCACCGGAAAGTAGATAATGAATATCTTTGATAGCTTTCGCATTAACGGGGTTTAGTTGTTCCTACCGTACCGCTACCAATCAACCCGGCAACCGTTTCGGCCTGGTCAAGTGTCTCCCATGTTATCGCTTCCTGCACGCCAGCCCATTGACAGTTTTCAAATACCGGGCAGTACACTTTCAGGTACAGGTCGGTTGATTCATTAATTTTTACTACGGATTGATTTTGTGGCATTGTGTTTTATTTAAAATGTTTATAAATAATATTTTCTTTTACCTACCTTCCAAACGATGTATTTAACCCCGAAAAGATAATACTTTTTTGATTGTTTTGCAAGGTCTGGTTTTTTATCTTTTATACTCATAGTATTTCAACATGCCGTCCGGTACTTTCATATTCAAGTCCATTACCTTTGAAACCTCTATGAGGCATATGTTTTTATCAACAACTTTCAGTACCACATACCCTTCCATCTTCTTATCAGTTGTTATCCTCCAGGCAAACCCGCCCGGCGGTATCAGTGTTGAATCGTATAGCTGCCGCTTCCACAGTGGCACGCCATCCGAATTATAATAATCGAAGTACTTTGTGTTCATCTTCATGTGCAGTATAACGGGTATTGGAGGCGTGTATGCTGTGTCGCATTGTGCAGCGACAACCTTACTGAACATAATTATTAATATAGTAAATAGTATTTTCATTAATCTATAATTTGATATTCAACGTAACTTTTACCGCCTATTGCTGTTATTGCACTTGCTGTTATTTCACTTGCAAACCGGGCAATTACAGTACCGTTTGCTGAAGGTTGGATAATACCTTCAATTATGGCTATGTTATTTGCTGCAAGGGATGATGCACTTACACCAGCCGGGGTATTATACCCCGATAAACCCTGATTGTTTGTTATAGATGTTGCGGTCAAAGTATATTGACTGCTGTAATTCATAAAAGTTGTTGCGGGGCCATTAATACTCCAACGGCTACCAGTTGTAGTTGCTGCTGAAGAATAAACTACCCTGAATTTAAAGTAGTATGTGTTGTTCGCTACAACTGGAAATGAAAGGCCCGCAACATCAGCTATAGTATTTGCTACCGCATTGTTATTAACAACGTCATTTGGTAGAAATACCCTTGTTGGGCCACCTGTTGCATAATTAGGAATATTTAATGTGTTACCTATTAATGTAGCTGCACCACTTGTACCTGTTGTAGTAAGTGATATGGAGTTTTGTTTTGTATCTATCGTTGTTCTTAGTGCTGATGTACTATCGTTAAGTGTTGATTGAGATACACCACTACCGCCTTCAATAGCTGCACCATTATTTAAAAGTGTTCCTACTATATTGGTTGTGTCTGCTGTTATAACGTATTTTTTGCCCGATATGGCGGTTGTTTTTAATTCTGTTGATGTGGTACTATGGTATCCTGTTCGTGTACCGCTATCCCATAAATCAATAATAGATGATTTATTGCTACTCCCTGCTATAAATCCTGATGATGTACTGTAATTTACCGAAGGGTCTATACTAATTTCCATATTGCCACCATAAAACCATCTTGAAGAAACTCCTATATCGGAACTAAGTAAAGTATTAGTGTTCATTCGGCCCAATTCGGCACTAAAGTTTGCGTAAACATTTCGGGCAACTACTTTATTACCGAATCCTGTATTGCCATAATCTATATATCCGGGGGCTTGGTCAAGTTCAGAGTAGTTACCTATTAATGTTCCATATTGATTTCCTCCTTGCAGGATATACCCACTTACTGCCCAATAAACGGTATTGGCATCATAATCTAAAACATTTTCAAATCCTATCCATTCAGTGCCTATATCTTGCCAGTATGTTGTATTTGGTGGTGCAATCCCTACTGTGGTATCTTTAATGCAGGCATATACAGTACCGCCGCTTTTTACCAAGCCTCTTTGCGTGGTTAGCTCTGGGCTTCCGTTTGATGCTGTGTGATTTGTTTTGTAGTGATTCCCTAAAAATGAATAATCCTTAAACCCAGCAGCCCCGTTACCAACAACATCACAATTTTCAAAGGTCATATCGTTTGCGTCTGCTCCCTTTATGTAAAATCCATTCAGCATATTGTAGTAAGCATGACACTCTTTAAAAGTAGATGTATTACTGTTGCCGGGATTTGATACATCGTTAAGGCTGTTCATTAAGTGAAAACCGTTACCATCAAAGTTACTTACCCACACGCCTTTAAAATGCACGGGAGATTTTATGACAATGCCATGCCTTGTGCTATCCCATGTATTTCGTGGACTTGCAGAACTTGATTCGCTTGTTATTGTTATATCCCGGACTATTGAATAATGAGTTTGTGGGTTTAAGAATGTTATTCCTTTTTTATGTTGTGCAAACTTTATTTTGCTTTCGTATCCATCCCCAAACAACTCAATGTAGCAATCTATATTTATACTATCGCTTACATTATAAAATTCATTTGCATTACTTCCGGGGATATATATTTTTACTGAAGGGAGTGTTACTTTGCCTGAATTAATAGCCCCGATAATAGCAGCCCTGCAATCACTCCCATCGGCCTTTGCACCAAACCACCTGATGTCAATAAAAGAAGATGTTGATTGTCTTATCCACTTTCTACCAAGTCCATCTTGAAATATCATTCCATTGTCTGCGGGATTACTACCGTTATATGGCATAAACTCTCCACCCCTTAATGTATCTTTTACAAATACTAATTGAGAATATGGATTATTATATGTTGCAATTTGGTCAACGGTATTAAGTAACTGCGCCTTTAATATCAGGGGCAATAATGGTATCAGTATTACAAATAGTCGCTTCAATTCTTAGTTTTATAGATTAGTTTTTCTCCTGTTACCTTCTCCAAAAGTTCAGCTAGGCGTATCATGTTTATTTCTGTTGTGATACCTTCTTTATTAGTTGAGTGATATATCCAATTCCCTTTATCATCATGTGGGCTTAGTTGGGTTTTGTTGCCTGAATTGTCCTCTGCGAAAACTCTACCATTCTTAGCATATATCATTGTGCCTTCTTTTTTAAGATTAAAGGCAAGGTTCGGCGCTACCGTTATTTCTCCCGTTGTTGTATTTCCTACTGTTAAGGCATCTCCTACACTTGCTCCTGCTATGGCTGAAGATAGTATATACGCTATATTATTTACTGCGTCAATTTTCATTAATGCGCCGGTCTGTGCCACATCCGGGTCTCCAATAGTTGTTACGTTATCTGCAACCCTAAGTACGCCACCGGAGTTACTTCTTATACTAACATTATATGGGCCTCCAGTACCATCTATTGTTACGTTCCCTGTTAATGTACTTGTTCCGGTTAAAGCCCAATAAGGAACGCTCCAAGATAGATTACCACTTCCATCATTGATTAATGCACCTGCTGCGTTTGCTGCTGGCCATGAGTAGGTGACGTTCTTTATCTTAACCATATCACCACTTGTATTTACCTGAAATAAATCTCCACTACCTACTGTGAATAATGATGCAGGGGTTGCATCTCCAATACCTATCCTGTCATTTGTAGCGTCTGCAAAAAACAGATTTGCATTATTGTCACCTTCCAGCCTCATTGATACTGCTGCCCCACCTTCATTAAATACAAGTTGGTTGTCTGTTCTATTCCAACTTATCGCATAACACTCGGTGGCACTAACCAAACTTTCACCGATAATAAATCTTTGGTCAACCGATGAACTTGTAAGAAATAAATCTGCTGCCCTTATATCCAATGCTGCTGATGGAGTTGTAAACCCACTTCCAATCCCTATACCAGATGATATGTACCCGTATCTCCATCCAATAGTATTACTTCCTAAGTCATCTGTATTATTAGCATCTGAAATAAGAGAGGTATTAATGGCTACACTTGCTAAGTTTGAAAGGGCTGTGTTTGCACCGGGGGTAGGATTTGGATTTGTTAATACGCCACCAGATAAAGTAAGTCCGCTTAATGTTACATACCCTACTTCCCCTCTATCTGCGCCAGCCGTTGAAGTCCACCCAATTAATTGATTTTGGGCTGTGTTGTTTATGAGGGTATCTATTATTAGTAATCCTGTATACGGTTTTATATTTATACCTATGCTTCCTGAAAGATCTATGCTATTTTGAAGTAAATCAGTAAATTCAATACTGCCATTTGTTGATTCAATAGTAAAGTTTCCCATAGTGCCAAACTCAAAATCAAATCCTCCCCCATTAATTACATTACCCGCCGTCAGCGTACTTCCTGCTGTTATGGCGTCTTGGAAGGTATGTGCAGACCATGTGGGTGCGGCAGCAGATCCGGCAGACTTGTAAACATACCCGGATGTACCGTAGTCCGGCGTTGCCCCGATACCCCACGCCCCGGATGTATTTACAGTGAACCTGCGCACGTCATTTGTCTTTATCGGGAAGTCTACATTATCGGTTGTACCTATGAAGTCGGTTGATGTATCAATCCCGGTGTTCCCGGTGGTATGCCATACCGTTGCCACCGATGGTAGGATGTACCCGTATGATACCCCTACCTTCCAGTAAAACAGGCTGTCCCCGCTAACCGTAACGCTGTCAACCTTGCCATCCAATAACCCGATGATACCGGATGAATCAATAGCCAATGCCCTCCAGCAGGTGCAGTCAGTGTAGTACCCATAGAATGTATTATCCGATGTTTTGTACCTTATCTGAGCCCTGGTTGACGGTTCCCTCCCTACAACAGTATCCCCTTCAGGTACAATAAACGAACTGTCAACCTTCAGGTGGTTAAACACTGTTGGCCGTTCAGGCGCATACAGGACCGTATTGGCAAGCGTGGTGAATGTATAAGCTCCTATTGTTTGAGATACCGAACCTGACCCGCATATCGTTTTATAATAATAATAGTACTGTGTTGCTGCCTGTAGCCCAGTAAGGTTCCTGAGAGCTGTTGTAGGTACTGAGGATGATGTTGCTGTATCGGTTTGCCCCACCCGGACATATCTTAACTGCAAACTGGTAGGTGCCCCGGAAAAATGCGATACCGTACCGTTCACCCGTACCGTTGTAGCGGTTATAAGCGATACGGCATTACTTCGTACCGTATCCTCATCGGCGCATACCTGACTATAAGCCACACCGTACAATAAAGAAATTACAACAAATAGTATCTTTTTCATCTTAAACATTTTGATATAAAACATATGGTGGCGTTTCCCCGTCCTCAAATGGGAACGGCCAGGTAAAATCCCCGTCCGAACCGTTATCCTCATACAGTACTTCATTCCCTACAGGCGTACCGGTGGTTATGATGTCACTCGATCCCCTGCCGTCCCGGTGTACACTCAATATCTTTTTGTTGGCCAACCCTGTAGCTGTCCATGTATATGCTCCTGTTGTTGCCGGGGCTGTGTCACCGGCTGCTGGGTATCTGTACACTATTCCGTCTGTTGGTGATGGCGGGGTGAAAACTTGTGTTATTGATCCGGTTCCCTTCAAAGCGATACTGAATGTAGCTATGCCATCGAAGCTGCCAGTATCGGTTGAATTGACAATATAAAAATACGCTTCTTTTGTGTAAATGTCACCGTCCTGGGAAGTCTGAGTGAACCGGCAAAGGATCTTTGTCTTTGCCAGTTGCAGTGCCTGCAGGTCTGGGAGCGTCAACCCTGTAGCCTCATTCAGAGATATGATCCCGTCAATTGAGGCGCTGAATGTATGAACCGTTGGTTTAAACGTCCGGTAGTTACCTGACCCCGTAACGGTAGTCTCAATCAGTTCAGTATCTATACTCATATTGCCTGCCCTGGCACACATATACGCCTTCCATTGCCCCCCGTCATACAGGTAAAAAACCATATTATCACCAAGTACCTTACTCATGTCGTGCTGTATATGTAGTTAAAAGTATAGTCAGGATCGAAGGCCGGATCATTGTCATCATATAATTCCCACAGTGTACCATCGAACCTGTTATTTTTATAGTCAACTGTCAGCAGTCCAAAGGTATAGTTTTTTGTTGGCGTGAATGACATACGGGCTATTGTCAGCAGTGATGCCGGTACGCTGTTCTGCCACAGCCCGTTAAACCCACCCTCAAACTTCGCCCTGGTCTTTTGCCTCCAGGTTAGTTCATCCAGCGTGGTAAGTTCCCCAAGTACCCACCCGTTTGCGTCCGCCGGGTAACGCCAGGCGGTTGTGCGATCTTGCACCAAACCTGTCTTTGTAGTCAGGAACAATGTGCCAGCGATAGAATTACGTGGGCTGTCATCCATACTCAACTCAAGGTCACTGTTTGATTTTTTGTTTACATCCTGCACTTGTTTATGTATGTGCCCGGTAATTTTAGATGTGTCATTAATAGCCGGGGTTACCGTAAGCCTTATATCTTTGTAATGTGTCTCCCTGCTATTATTTGCGGGCAAAGCTGTTGCAATCGAAAGGTAACAGGTTACTAAACCGGTGAACGGGACAGGGGAAGATATTATTTCAACATTATGCCATTGATTTGTATTGTCTCCACTGTCTACACTGTAACTAAATCCAAGTGTCGATAACCAGTCACCGTTATCTACAGGCAACTCGTCAACGTATCGGTACAGAGACCCGTCAAATAGCTGAACAGTGAAAACGGTTACAACTAACCCCGGCTGGCTTATATTTGTCCTGAATGCGAATGAGAAATTTAATTTATCATTCTCATTTACTTCAAACGCTGTTCCAGCAACAGCCCTTCTGTCATCAAATGCTGTCCCCCTGGCAACAATATATCTCTCCAGCTCATTGCCTGTCGCTGTATCATAAACTACCCGGATAAACCGTGTACAAGCTGGAGTACTCCATGACCCTTCCCAAAACGTGGCAACATATTCTTTGTACGTCCTGCCAGCCGATTGGTACTCAGATATCAAGTCTCCTAAAATTTGCAGGTCGTAATTCTGTAGCAAGTATTTAGGCTGCACATAGTTAAACTGCTTCCGGCTGAACTTATACCCCCTTACTCCTCCCTGTATTAATTCGTACTCAGGCTGGGTGAGATCGGGTTCTGGCCCTATGTTGAATATGTTACTGAAAGTATCTGTACCAACAAAAGCAAAAGTTTCATCATAAACAAAAGCATTTATTGAGTTGCTTACTTTCCTGGCCTCATCCCAGCAAACGATATTCCAGCACCCGTTGGCCTGAAATAATGTACACCTGAACGTGGTTAATATCCGTGTAAGTGTTTCATAGCAGTTCAGGTACGTTTCGCCGGTAATGAATGTCTGGCTGTCAATCAGCGTCTGGTCAAGTGCGCTGAGTGTATTGTCCTGCCGGTACTCATAAATGTTAAGGAATATGTTAAGTACAAGCGGAAGGTTTGTTTGACCCAGACAGCAGGCGATAATTGAAAGCAGGCTATTTCTTTGCAGCAGGTTTATCTCACCGGTCAGGTATATCGTCTCATCCCCGTAAGCGATACCTCCGGTTGTTGTTGTGGTAGTTATTGTCCAGTTGTAACCAATGGATGATATAACAGTATCTTCTTTTACTGCGGTATCAATAATGTAAGTACCTCCTCCGATCTCAATGGTATTACCTGTCTGTGGGTAGAAAGCAGTTGATTCAACGTACACATAAATAACTGTATCTACTCCGTTTGTCCTTCGTACCGCATAGAATGACCGGCGAACATCTGCATCAGAAAGTATCACCCCTTTAAGCAATCCCAGGCTGTCAGTCGCTGACAGGGTAATCTCATGCCCAAAATCAACCATACCTTCGTAAAAGTCATCCTGAACAAGGAACCCGATAAACAGAATATTGCTGTTTGAATCCAGCAGTTGCACCTGTACACCGTCATCATCCTCAGACTGGAATGAACTAATCGGGATATTCCCTTCATTGATAAGCCGTATATCCAGCGACTGCCCTTTAATGGCTGCGTTAGGTTCATCAACCGTACAACGCTGTATTACCGTAGTTCCTCCGCCGGTAAGCGTGGCAACCTCCCCTGCATAGTCTTTAAACAGGAACTTCAGTGTGTAGTCCCTGGACGGGTTGTTGTCATCCTGTACGCTGGTAAATTGTGTTTGGTATTTTAAACCGTATGGCATATATTTGACTTCAGTTAGTACTGAGTTATTTGGGTATTACAATGGTTGTTTACAAAAATCTACCCCTGTTTCCACAGGGGTTTTTAATTATTTCTACCCATTGCATCCGATGCCCGGTTAAAAGCAATGACAAGATCAGTACCTCTCAGTGTAATATCAGGGATGAATACCATCTGCCCTCCACCGTATGCGTTCAGTTCATTATTAGGCTGAACGGATGACCCTTTTGGCAAGTACACCATTTCCGGGCCACGTTCACCAACAAGGGCAGTACCGCCCTCGAAATTTCGTACACCGGTAGCGAAGGCCTTTTGTTTACTCACAGCATTTTGTAATGCTGCTCCAAGTGCTGTTATTGCAACACCGACCGCAATACCAACAACCGGGTTAGAGAACCCAATTTTTTTAAGTATCTCTAACTGAACATTGGCCTCGATAATCTTTTGCCCAATAGCCTTTAACCCACCTGCCAATGATTTTACTATACCTGAAAATGCACCGTCAATACTTACCCCGGATAAAGCGTCACCAATAGCTTCACCAAGCCCTGAGAACGCATCTACAAATACGCTTTTCACAATAGCATTCACCTGGTCGGCAAGTTCTATCGCCGCCTTATTTATCCCAGCCGGATCAGTCTTAAATTGTGGCTGTACGTTAACAACGATCTTGCTGGTAAATTCTTTGTCCTCAATATCTTTAAACAGGTTGCGTAGGCTGTTAATATAAAAACGTGGATCTTTCGGCGGTTCAATCTTTATTTTATCAGCCTTTACCTTTATTTCAGGTAATTTAACTGTTTCGCTTAATTTAAAAAGCTGCTTCGTTAAATTATCAATCTGGTTTGTCAGGTTATTAAGTTCGGCAGAAGCCTGCTGTGCTGTTATATTTGTACCAAGTATCTTTTGTGTTTTAAACACCTGGTCTGCCAGTTCTTTTTGCGCCTTCGCCGCCTCCAGGGATGTAGCTGAAAAGTCTTTTAATGGCTTATTGAATGTACCTTGTGTTGATGCAAGTATCTTCTGTAATTCAAGTTGCCTGGCAATCTTTTCTTCTAACTGAGATTGAAGTATCTTAGCAGTAATTACATTCTGCAGGTTAGCAACGTATGCCTTGTACGCATTATCCAGCCCGATGACAGCACCTTGTTCTAATTTCAGGTTCTTAAATATTTCAGGCTGAATGTCGCTAAGTTCCTTAATGGCTGACATTTTCCTGTCTCTGGTTTCGTTCTCGTTTTTAAGTACACCGATCAGCCCTAAAACTTCGGTTTGTTCCCTTGCTACTTCATCGGTTGCCTGCCTTAAAAAGTCTGTGTACGTCTTTACCTTCCGGCCTGCCTTTTCAGCCTCATCACCGGTACGGAAAAACCCGTTCATTGCCAGTACTGAAAGTATAGATGTGGCAGCAGATACGGCAAGTGCTAAACCACCTGCACCGGCCAGGCTGCTGGCAAGCGCCTGGAAAGCCCCTTTTGTGCTGCCGGTTTCAACCTTTAACCTTTGAAATGATGCCAGTAACGGGTCTATGTTGTTTGCAATACCTATAATGCCGAAAGGAGCATCCTGAACAACCCGTGAAAAATTTGATAAAGCAGTAGTGGCCTGAGATGAACCGCCTTTTAATTTAACCATAGCGCTGTCTGCCTTTGCAGCAGCTACGGCAGTACCAGCAAGTTGAGCCTGAACCTTTTTAAGCCCAGCCTCGGCACCGGCAACCTCCGCTCCTATGACTATTTTTATATCGCTCATTTATCGCCTGAAAATTTAAGTTTTATGCCGTGTGCCTTTTCGATCTGAGCCCTTAAGTTCCTTACTTCTTCAGCACTACCCCAAACCTTTTTAATAACGTCCTGCTGGTGTTTTTTCGGTAGAGGCCATGCCCGGTTAAAGTCTTCACTCTTAACGTAACCAGCGGATGCAAACTGAGCCACGTTACGCATCAACATCATCTGGTTTTCCTCTTTACGATAATAGCCCTCGACCGCATAATAAAACGATTCCGGGCTACTTACTAACAAATCATGTTCTGTCCATCCTAAACATCCACAGGCGATTCTGTAACACTCGGCTCTGTAGTCACTTCCGCTAATTTTTTTTTATCATTTTCTTCCAGTAACTTCTTAAACACGGATGATTCTTTAAAGGCATCAGAGATCTTTAAGGCAGTATCCTTGTCCAGTTTATCCACCCAGTCACAAACATCTTCAAACGTTGCAGGAACTTCAACACCGTTAACTGTCTTTGTTAATTCTTCCCCCTTAACATAGCAGTTTGATTTAAGGCCACCCCAGGCCGTTGCATAACCGGCTGTAGCTGCATAGTTTTCAAAATCAACCTTATCCTGCATCCACATAATTGCGCCCTGGTTGAACTTCAACCCCCGTAACCGCCCCCCTATTTCTACCTGTATGTAACTCATTATGAAGTAGCGGTTGTGTGATCCATAACACCGTAAACAGCTATTGCCCCGGTGAATTTAACGATGTCGTTTACTGTACCGGATTTATTCAACTCACTAATAAACCCTGTCCCATAGTCGGTTTCGTCACCTATTGCAGGAACAAGTTTACCAATCTTCCAGTCAATAGTTTCCTTAGTTGACCACAGATCAATAAGTTCATCAGTGCTGATATTCCCGGTTGACGGATCTTCCATAACCTGTCCTCCAAATGTTACACCGTTTCCCTGCACTCCAGGTGCTTTATCCGGCCCGCAGAAAGTAGCTGCGTCAATAACATTGGTCGACCTGTCAACCGTGAACTCTGTAAGGCAAATAACAGGGGTGAATGTAACGGCACCGTCCCGGCTGATAAACAGAACCATGTCGTTAGCTGAAATTTTATGCTCTGCCATGTTTTAATTTTTTATAAAGTTAACAATTTTTGCAACATCGTTGCATTTTTTATGAAATATCTGATCGTAAATAAATCTTGTGTCCGAACGTCAATACCCGGCTTTGGTACACCCTATTTGCCTGGGATACCGGCGGAGGGGTATTGTCATTCAAAAGCCTGGTTGAAATGATCTGCATCCCGTCTGCTGTCAGTATCCCGGATGGGTTAGGCAATACCCGGTTAAAGACCTCTCTGGCAATCAAATCAGCCGTCAATCCGCTGTTACTCCCGTCCGTCCATGTCTGTATCTCCACCGTTACCGTTGTATCCGTATCGCTGCTGTTCATTGTGGAAGCGTCCGTATTAGTGATTGACCGAATGATGATATAAGTATCCGGAGATACCGTTGCAGGTACAGCCCCGTAAAATGCCACTACTCCAGGTATACACTCATTAAGTGCCGTTTGGTAAGCTATCCGCAAAGAGTAGTTTACGTCAATCATAGCTTTATGGCATTAAGTTCTTTGATCAATACAGGTATGTTCGTGTTGACAGCCGGGTATAAATACGGCTGTGCCGGTATGCCTTCCCTGAGTATCTTCAAAGCAATGGCATACGCTGCCTGCCTGTTCTGCTGTGCCTGAATATCCTTTGATCCTGTGCGCCGGCGTGACTTAACGCTGTATGTACCGGTAACGCCTATTTTACCGGCAAACCCGTTACCTAATCCTTTACGCCTTACCCATTCAGTTATCCTCAATACCATTTCTTCAAATGATCCACCACGTCCACCTTTTGCACGTGCAGCTACTTGCCGCCAGTCTGCAGGCAATGATGAAACGTACTGAGCAGCGAATTTTCTGGTGCCGAACTCCAGGTAAGCAGCGTAATCAACCGAACAACCTACCGTTACTGCCAGGCGGGAAGGTTCCTGAAATATAGCACCCTTTAAATGGCCTTCGTCAACCGGTGCATTTTGTTTAGCAGCAAGTTCAACCCTCAGCCCAAAATTATTAAAGCAAGCCTGTACTTGTGGTTCATACTTTTTAATATCGAACCTGGCCAGTGCCTTTTCTAACCCTTCTATTCTTACTGATTGCGCCATTATGAAATATCTACAAATGTGTCTGTTCTTGAAAATTGTAACACCATAAACCTTTTCATTCCCTCTGTTTCAATACTTACTGATCCGCAAGTACATACCTGTCCTTCGTATATCATCTTCGTTGTACTCTTAAACCGGCTATCAAACCGTACCCGAACACGATAATTATACGCTGTCAGATCCTGCGACTGTGCATTGTAAGTGTTTCCTGATCGGTCATTTATCTCAGCCCATGCGTTCCATTGTTCAATAACGGTATCCGTTACACCACCACCAGCATCAACCGTGTATGATTCATTCTGAAATAATGGGTATCTATTAAATTTACCGATAGGCATTACTTACGGATTAATGGGTTAAGAATAAACCTTACGTCAGGCGAAATTCCTTTGTTCTCATCTCCCCTGTTCTCAAACAAATAAAGCGTCTGCATCTTAACAGCAGTTACAATGTTTTCAGGGCAAGTTGTGTAACCGCCTGTGTAAGTCATATCTATAAATGACAATGTTGGATATTGTAGTTGCTTAAACAGATTTCCGGTAACTTTATAATCAGTAGTTGGTATTTCGTTCCCATCTATATCATTAACATCTGATATTGTCCCAATAGGACCATATGGTAAGAATATACCACCGTTTGAATTATTTAATATAACCCTAATTTCTTTTGGTATAAAACTAACCCCTGTATATCTTTCGCACATTATACGGGATGAAGTAATAAGCAATGCAATAAGGCTATTTTCAACTGACGAATCAATCTTACCCCATTCTTTAAATTCAGCCACATCAAACAACTCAGTTACATCGTCATCTATCTCAACGTCCAGCACCTGGTTATACGATGGCCCTTTGGCATTACTGTAAAACCGGTTCCTGTAATAATAATCTTCGTTCCTGGTGTAATCCATTGGTTAAAATTAAAATAGCCCTGCCCAATACTGGACAGGGCCTTATGATGATGCGTGAATCGGTTACGATACTGCGTCAAACGAACCGTAAATGAAGTAATCGTTGCCATACACAGGCAATGCGATCCTTTCCTCGATCCTTACGGTTATCTGGTTTGTCTGTACGTTGGTTCCGTCCTCACGGAAGAACTCAACCCTTGCAGGCTCCCTGGTAATCAGGTTCGCACCCATTGTCCAGTCACCTACCAAGTAATCCAGCGCCCTTTCTGCGGTTGACCTGAACACAGGAACACCAGCAATGAACATCTGGCCACCAACACGCTCAACCAGGTTAACCGGTAAAGTATATTCGCCTGATGTAGCTGCTTTGTACAGCCATAATGTGTACCAGTCTGCAGGGTTCAGCAGGATGCCATTGGCTTCCCTGTCAAGGTTTTCCAGTTGAGATATGGCGTTAACCAGGGTTTCAGCCCTGTTTGTTACGGCGGCTGCGCCTGCGGTAAAGTTACCTACTGACTGCAGGCCCAAAAGGTTGCTGCCAACACCGTTACCGTCCAGGATCTGCTCATCTTCAACCCTGAGCAGTTTTTCAGGCAGACGGCTTTGCAGGAATGTGGTCATGCCTTCAACGTCATCCAGCAGGTTAACCGACATTTTCATAAAACCAGCGATCCACTGCGCCCGTACTGAAGTTTCAGTAAGCGCCAGACCAAACTGCGGTTTCAATGCACCTTCGGCAGTTGGTGCAATCGGTGAACCTGATCCAGTGATCTCCTTAACGAAATCAAAGGTCGATTTGTTACCCATACCACCACCGGGCAGTAATTCCCGGATATGCAGCTTTCGTTTCGGCAATTCAATGATGCCAGGACGTACATACGTTACACTGGCCCCGGCTGTGGTAAATGCATTACCGAAAGTCATGTCTTTCAGGTCAATCCTCAGCGTTTCACCTTTTTTCAGGTTAGCCAGCTTGTCGGCATTTTCTTTGGCTGCGATTGAAAAAGCCTCATGGAACTGTTTGCCTTCCGTTCCATTTGCTGCAAATCGGCCTTCTTTTACCAGGCGTTCCATATCGGCCCAGTCATCAACCATTGCTTTGAAATCGGTTGCCAGTTTGCTCAGGGCTTCCGGGCTTACGTCCGATGGAAGTCCTTTAACTTCAGCGATCTTTTTTTCTGCCAGGGCAAGCATCTTTGCTGCCTCTGACTTTGCGTTGTCATCGGCTGTTTTCAGGATAGCGGCTTTTGTGGTTTCCAGTTCGGCCACAATAAGCGCTTTAATATCTTCTGCCATGTTTTTTAGTTTTGTAGTTGTGAGTGAAATGTTTTAAATGCTTCTTTGATCTGATCGGCTATATCTACCTGATGAGTGACGTTTTTAGTCTGCTCAGTAAGTGTAATGATAACCTGTGTTAATTGCTTATTTTCAATTAAAAGAAGTTCTATTGTTTCGTCCGATGCGGTTGTATTGGCACAAAACTTTTCAATGTTTTTCTGCCGATTAACATAACCCTGTATTACATCCTCCATCTTCGCACCCTTCATCCCGGTTAAAGGAGTGTTTGGATTCGATCCCCATGCTGTAAGGCTGCTGCCTTCATACAGTTTTATATCAGTCAGTTCATACCAGCCCTTATCCGGGTTCTTCGTGTACTCTTCGTAATCCTGAAGCTGATTGCGTTTCATTGTTCTGAAACCTATGCTGTGTTCAGTGATCAATCCGCTTTCCACCATCTTAACGAAGTCAGTACCCAATGAATGAGTACCTACCTGTGATTCGTAAGCCAACCCTTTTGTATCCTCCCACAGCATTGTTATCTTACCCAATGGCTGAGATGAGTTATGATTCATGAGATGCTTAATACGTGGAGTAGTTGACTGAGGCCCCCATTCCTGTATTGATTTAGTGAAAGCGCCTTTACGTATTATATCGCCATCGGCATCAACATTATTAAAGGAGGCAAAATAACCGGTAACAATACCTTTCTTACCGTCAACATCTTTTATAGATGCCCCGATATGCCCGGCTTTATAGAGATAGATTTCATTCACGCTTGTAAAATTAGTTTTTAAACAGGCGTAAAATTTTGCCAATACAATGAAAATTACTACTTTGTGTATCAATTATGAGTAACACCGAAATAGTACAGAAACTATCTGAAGGATACACCTCAAAGGAAATATCTGTTGAATGTGGAGTTAATTACTGGACACTGCGAAAGCGCATAATTGATTTAAAGGTTCAATGCCTTTGTAAAACCATACCGCAGTTAGTCGCCAATTTCTTCCGGCGTGGTCTGATCAATTAACGCAGTGTTCTAAAAATGATTTGATGACTGGTATCAGATCCTCGTCATGATAAACAGGTTCTTCGTATCTGCGTCTGATATACCCGCCGCCGCCAGGAGTGTACGGTGACGGTGGTTCTGGTTGTCCTGAAATAATTACAGTTGGTACATAACCGGTAAGCAGTAGTTGACCTGTGCCCGGTTCAACTACTTTGTTATCTGAAACTAATACAGTTGGTGCAAAGCCATTAAGTGTAAGTACCCCAACACCCGGGGATGCTGTTTTATTATCGCTGATTGAAACCGTTGGCGAAAACCCTGTAAATATTGCCTGCCCTGTTCCAGTTTGAACAATCTTGTTATCGCTGATTAAAACGGTAGGAACAAATCCGGTAAGTAAAAGTTGCCCTGTGCCTGGAGATGCAGTCTTATTATCAGAAATTAATACCGTAGGTGCAAACCCGGTTAATACAGCCTGACCGGTGCCTGGTTCAGCTATTACAGGAGACTCGCCTGAATCCTCTGTATCCTGCCAAAAGTTGTACCACGTTTGGCCACGCCCCCAGAAGTTATACCATTTTGCATCAAGCCTTGCCACATCTTTTTTATTTTAGTTTACACAACCCCATGCACTTGTCGTTACTGTTCCCGGTGCATTGGCCGGATTGGGTAATGCCGTTGTTAACCCGGTGTTACTTGTACCTCCCAATGAAGGAGCCGCCGCATTTAACTGTCCGCCTGTTCTTGCTGTATATCCTTTTATCGTTGGAACTGTTGTTGCCGTAACCATTATGCCCAGGTAATACAACCCCGTATATGTAGTTGTAAAAGTACTCGTAAGCGCAAGTGTTTTCCTGGTATTAGCAGCCCATGCGGTTGTTGTATCGTTGTTACTCGATCTCAATAAAGCAAGGGTATTATCGTACAGCCCAAAAATTTGATTTGTAGGAGTGCCGGCTGCGGTTGTAGCGCTGAAAAAACTTATGGATGTAATAAGTTCGCCTGCCCTTATGGCTATCGCTTGAAGCGATAGCCTTCCGGTAGATAGTAATGAAGTATTTACTTCAGGAACTAAGTGTCTTGGAAAAGTCTCAGCCTTACAGCCTGATACAAAAAAAGCTGTTTGGTATAAATCAAGGCATACCGCACCATTCAGCATAATCCCGTTAACTGTGTAAAAAGTCCATCCAGCCCCATCTTCATATACTGCCTGCCCGCCTGGCTGTATCTCGTATAATGGGGTAATTGCATTTGCTGCTGCTGTACCATTAATAAAAAGCCTGAATGTCCTGACAGACGTATCATTATTTACTACCGTGATAGATTTTACAAAAGCTGTTGTTGATGCAGGTGCCGTATAAATAGTTGCTGCGGCTGCTGCTAATTGCCTTTGGTCAAGTATCTTATATACTTCAGTAGTACCATTTAATTCCATACCCATAATAGTACACGTCATCTGCGTTGCTGCTGAGGCAACACCGGAAATAGTATCTGTTGCTGCAAGTGTAAGCATAATTATTAGTTTGAATCAGCCCCGGAAAGTGTAAAGACCCCGGAAGCGTTTATTTGTACCGTTAATGTGTTACCTGTTGTTGCCGTCACATCAGCAGGCGTGGTATCAAGTAAAGATACACATACCAGCGCATCTGTAACCGCCGGGCTGCCTGATGATCCACTACGGTAAATAACAGCGAACCTAGCAGCGATAGAACCACCCGAAGCGGTCCATACGGCATTATCACAATCGAATGTTATTGTACCGCCTGAATTAACCCAGGTAACACCGGTTAGCGTTACGCCACCTGTTGTATAACCGTTTGCATTGGCAACCTCATTTGTAAGGTCTGCCAACGTATCACTACCGGAAAGTGTATCAGCGTTTGATGTTGATTGGAATAATGCCATCTTAAAAGTTGCGGTATCTAAATCAATAGTACCGTCACCGATATACTCTTTCCCGGCTTCGTATAGTTTCCATTTTCCTGCTGCCATATTAAATTTCTTTTGCGATTACTCTTTTTATCCTGCCGCCTTCTATAACGGTATCAAACTCCCACTTCTTTTTAGGCTGTGGCTTCATTGATTCCTTTTGCAGCCTTATTATTTCCTGCTGCCCTGCAATGATGCTTCGGCCAACCTGAACAATACCTTCCACACCGACATTAATCAAATTTACAACTTCGGTTTGATCTACCTTTTGCTCTGTGACCTGGATAATCGGCGCCTCCACGTTAACAATAGGTTCAGGAATATTCACTATCGGCGCTTTAACATTTACAACAGGTGCCGGTATATCTTCAATGGTACTTTTCAGTATATCGGTAAACACTTTCACCTGATCAGTATTAGCCTGAATGATTTCTTCTTTCTGTTGGCTGAATGATTTACCAAGCACCCTGATATGGCTTTCTGTCTTATCGAAGTACGGGGCATAATCAACTGGTTCCGGTGGTTCAATAGCCTTTTCTTCAACCGGTATAAACGCAATCACACAACGACAATTACAAACTTCTTCAGCACTTCCGGCCTTATCACCAGGGTAAAGCATCATTGAATTACCTACCTTAAACCTTTCATCCTTACCAACCACCTTGTTATCTACCTCTCTGTGGTGCATCCTTGTACGTGAATCCCTGGCTGCTATCCATATCTTATTTGCCTCACCACCTCCAGCCGTTGCATTATACAAAGATGCTGCATTCGCAGCGCCTACTGTTTCAGTACGGGCAATCAACCGGGCACGTTTAGCGGTAAGTTCAGGTAGTTCAAGACGTTTTACTATTTCATCGAATGACCAGCCTTCCAGCGCCGCCTCGCTTAGTACATCCTGGATAATCCTGATCGTTGTTCTTGTCATTCCTTCAGCGTGGTTAAGAAGATCAAACCCGAAGTGCTGCCGCATGAACGTCACTATCCTTTCACTGAATCCCATCTGCCCGGTAACTTTCATCTGGTTCTGCAATGATCGGGAATGCCGTGCCCATACCGTGCCTGTCTTTGTGTATAGGTCAAGCAGTACGGCGTACATCCCACCGGACCGTACATAAAGTATATCCCTGTTCTGAATGTACTGCTGGATTTGTGCCTTCAATGCTTTATCTATTTTAGGCGCATATATCTGTTCATACCGCATCTGAAACCGGTGAAACGTCCGCCAGTAATTATCTTTTTCTTTTTCAGTCATTTCATTTCCGTTCTCGGTTCATAAGGAACAGGTTTAGCAATACGTACCATTTCTTCAATATCCAGCCTAAGCCTTGCCCGGCGCTCCATCTGGTTTGCACGTTTGATGGCACATTTAGGATCGAGCGGGATAGCCCGTTCAATTATATCACGTATCTGTCTTTCCGTAATCATCGGCTGTATCTTCTATTGGTTCAACTTCTTCAATATTCAAATCATCGGTAAACTGGTACCCAGTTTTTACAAGCAACTTATCTGCCAGCGGATCTTCGCTTTCATCCATACCCATATCCAGCCTCATTTCATTGATAGTAAAAGCCGGAAGTGCCGCCCATGCCGTTGCTTTCTCCTTCATGTTCTGCTGAAGTTCAGGTATCTTACTCAGGTCAGGACGGATACCTTTGCCTTCACCGTAAATATCAACCGTCCCTTTTCTTATCCCATCACACATACGGATCACGTTCGGAATAATGGCATTGGTGTACATATCCTTACGCATCTCCTTAACATTACTTTCTGTGCTTGCCTTCTTATTATTAAACAACACTGATGACAACGAATAAGCATTGCATATCTTATCGAAGTCAACATCTGCCTGGGCAATGGCATCCATTTCAACCAACGATAACCCAAGCTGCAACACTCCCATTTCACCGGCTGAGAAATACGGCGCTCCCTTGTTTTCAGGATTGCGTAGGAACCGGGAAAAGTTTTCTTTGTGTTGTCCCATTACAGATACTTCCTCATTCAGTGCCGATCCGCCTGAGCCACGATCTGCATCAATACCAGGCGTTTTATCATACACGATTGAAGGCACACCACCGTTCTGCATCTGTGATACCGATGCGCTCATATTTGCTTGTAATCTTGTCAACCTTTGAGCCAATGCCTTTATAGGCCCCATGCCCCGATGGCGTTCATTGTATTGCGTAGTGGGGTTGAAATATTTTACATAAATTACTTCTTCAGCCTTCAATGTAAATGTGGTTCGTGTATCCTGGTAACGGTATCCGATAATTCTGTTAGGGAAAACATCTTCCTGTATAACCGTCATAAATGAAGGGTGCAAAAATTCTACTTTTAGTTTCCCTTTATTCGGTCCTAACATCAGTGCATCCTTCCACATAAAAACCTCACCGGCCATATACAACCAGGTGTACATTACTTCCCGTTGCTCCATTGTCATCCTGCTCAGGAACTGCTGCATCTTGTCCGATGGTGGCAGATCCTCACCAGTTGCTTCATCATAAGCAACCAATGGTACCTGAGCCGAAGATGTGGCAAGTCGGGAAACAACGGAATAAACGTCATCGAAGATAATATAAGCCTCAACTTCTTTAACAGATTGCCAGGATGGGAATATCATCGTTCGTATCTGTTCAATGGATTGCGAACGGTTAAAAGTTTGGAGGGCTTTAACAGTCTGCATTAATTGCAGGTTCTGTTTTTTCAGTGTTTTTATACCGAATATATCCATTGTCTAATATTGAGCGGCCCGAAAACCGATTTTTGGTTTAAGTTCAAACCACTCACGCATCATAATTGTATCAGCGAAGTCAGGTGAACGTCCTAAAAGTTCCTTAACCTTATCCTTTGGAACTACGCCTTTTTTCTTATCATCGTCCAGTTTTTTCTGCCTGACTTGGTTCAATTCCTGTATTATCCAACCCTTAACCTGCTCCGATTCGCACTGTAAATATATATCTTTTTCATTAACACGCTTAGCCAAACGATAATAACACTGGCTTTTTAGGTTGTCATAGTTTTCCGGTATTAGATTCCCTTTGTCATCTCTTGGGCCATTAGGGGAAGGCAACGCCTTGCTACCATTAACAAACCCTTTGAACTTCATAAAGTCAACCAATCCGCCACCCATGCCATCCTCGTCCACCAAAACATCGGAAATCCCAATCTTAAGCCGGTATCTCATTTCTTCAATCTTTGAGCCAGTAATATCCAGGTATTCAAAACTCCATGATTTAACTTTACCACGCCAGCCATCCCATTCTATAACCACGATCTTATCCCCCCCAAGTCTGGCAACGTCAGCAGTGATACATTTACGACCACCCGGTACATGGGTATTGTGGAATATATCACAGATGGCATTGTAATCCATCAGCCGGTCATCATCTGTAGCGTATTCCCAGTTACCATCCAGTAACCTTTCCCTGTCAACGCCTAAAAGGTTCTGGTTTAGATTTTCAAGATACCCTGATTCATTCTTTGTATTTTCATGTGCAAAAGCCTGTATGAATTTTATATGACTTGGAAGGCTTCCATTTTTCCAGGGCAAGTAGTATTTATCGTAAAGGAAATTCTTTTTTGGGTTGCATGTCATCAGCAACTTTCTCTTTAATCCATATTTGTCATTAAGGCAACGCCCCAAAGATATTGCAAGGTTTGTTTTTGCTGGTTCTTCAAACTCTCCGGCTTCCTCAATCCAACCTTGTGTCATTTCCATACTACCGAACCTTTCAAACATAGGATCGCCAGGTTCATCCTTTGCATCAATAAGCAAAACCGCACTCCCATTATTAAAATAATAGCAATGATCCTGCCCGTTGTATTTACCAACTTGATCAATTCTTATCCCCCATCCTGTAAATACTTTTTCGATAGTTGGTATTGTGTGGATACGGATGTCAATTAACTGTTTCCTTGCTATGAAGTACCTTGTGCCTGGGTAAATAAGTGCGGATGAAAATATAATAGCTGCCCCTAAATAAGACTTACCTCCACCCTTTGCCCCACCATAAACTATTTCAGTTATATCAGGGTCAATCCATGCTTTCGCTGCTTGCTTTTGTTTATCACTTGAAGATTCAAATTTCAACTGCATCGGTGACGTTTAGTAATATTCGTCCGTACCTTTTATAAGTATCCCAATCCTCACCCCAGCAAGGGGTATTAGGATCTGTAAAAGGGTGTTTATTTTCATCTTTACATATAACCATACACCCATTATCTATGTTGTACGTGACTACTTTAACATACGGGTATTGCTTTGCACCCATCGCCCATTTATAAACATCGCCCCACCATTGCTTTGTTTCGCGGGGAACCCTTGTCCCTTCTTCGTTCTCAGGTAATACGTCATGTATGACAATAAACCCGTCATCACTCAGATATTTCAATAAGTTTTCAAAATCCCTCTTAACCTGATCCTTAGTATGCAGACCGTCAATAAACCCAAGATCAAACACCGGTTTCGGATCGTTGTTTTCTATGGCAGCAAAGTAATCATCAGAAGTCATTGACCTGACACCATTCCCGGATGACTGCGGGTCCACCCCCGTTTTGTTACTGCACTTTATTTTGTAGAAATTATTATGCGGGTTATTAACCCCTATCTCCAGGTAATTATTCAGGCTGTATTTTTCAGCCAGCGCGTTAAGAAGTTCGGTATGGTTTGTAATCAATGCCGTAAATGGTAGTGTTTAATATACTTAAATTCTTTACTCTGTGAATAATCCCATTTATACGTACTCACGATATTGCTGTTCAAAGATACAAAAGCAAAAGCGATCTGATCCCTGGTTGATCCTGCATCCAGTTCTTTCCACCATGCTTCGTGCAATGCAATATTTTCCATTGTGTTCTCCCTGAGCATTATCCCGCTTTGTATTATCCCTTTGTTTGCAGGAAACCCCATTGCCCGGTATTTAAGGCATTGCTTCTCTATCAATAATGCCTCACCCCTGTTATTGGCTATGCAGTTACGACACTCGTCATAAATATCATTCCGCAAAGGATGTGCAGCACATGAGAACGGTAGTTTAAAATGGTCATCCCACCATTTATTTAAGTCCACATTTATCTGAAATGAAGCGTCCACCCACATTGACTGCTCCCAGTCTATCCATCCCATTATCTTAAACCACCGGGCCGTCCTGCGTGGCTCAGTAAATACATCTCGTCTTACAACCTCCCATACTTTACTAACTATTGGCTGGTCTGTGAAACAGATATACCGCCAGCCTGGTGTAACAACCGTTGGCTCTTTTAGGTCCTCATAATTACCGAAAAGGGCTGTGTAGCATATCTTCATCGTGTCTGCAAATATGGTGTTTTATCATCAATCGCCCCGTAATGAACCATCCAACTATGTATCATCTGATCAACCAGCATTTTGAATGTGTACTCAGGTTTCCAGCCAAGCGCACGGATACGGCTGCTGTCACCTTTCAGGTATTGTAATTCGTGTGGCCGCTTAAACTTTTCGTTCACAACAACCGGTATCTCAATATACAGCGTTTCTTCAACGCAACGTATCAATTCATACACCGAATGGCTTTCCCCCGTTGATACAACATAGTCACCCGGTTCTTGCTGCAGGATAAGGTGCATTGCACGTACATAGTCTTTACTATGGCCCCAATCACGGTAGGTAAAGATATTGCCGAGTTCAACCTCTTTCTGCAGGCCTAACTTAATCCGAACTGCTGCTTTAATGATCTTATTGGTAACGAAATTACTTCCCCTGCGTGGTGACTCGTGGTTAAACAGGATCCCGTTTGATATTTTCAATCCGTAAGACTGCCTGTAATTGCAGCATATGTTATACCCGTAAACCTTAGCACATCCATAAGGACTTACCGGCTTCATTGGTGTTGTTTCCCGTTGGTATCCGTCATCATCAATACTGTTTCCAAACATTTCACTACTGCTGGCCTGGTAAAACTTAGCATCCGGGCAGATACGGCGGTATGCTTCCAATATGTTTAATACTCCGAGTGCATTGGTTTGTGCTGTGAACTGTGGTATGTCAAATGATATGCGAACATGGGATTGAGCAGCAAGGTTGTATATTTCATCCGGCATCACTTTGGTTAACACATCCGATATACTTGCGGTGTCTGTAAGGTCAGCGTAGTACGTTGTAATACCTTCGATACCATGCAGACGGCTTTCCTGGTGTTCAGGTGTTGAATTGCGCCGGATCGTGCCATGTACTTCATATCCCTTACTGAGTAAATACTCAGCAAGGTATGAGCCATCCTGCCCGGCTATGCCGAAGATTAAGGCTTTACAACTTGGTGAAAAATAAGGTACTGACTTACTCATTTCTTAAATATTTTCATCTGTGTTAAATCCGGGTAGTCTTCCCAGGTCCATATCCTCGGTGCTGTTGCAATAGCTTCTGGTAACTTTTGTAAACCAAGTGCAGCCGTTTCCGGTGTCATGTAGTAATGATAACCCATTGTATCAATATCCTGTTCACGCCAGGGTATGCCGGGCAACCTGCCATCGTAGGACATCTTCTTTAACTGATTGTAGCTTTGTTCATCCGGGCAAAGGATCATACCACCACGCCCCAGGCTGAGATGCTTTTGGTACTGGAAGGAAAGGCACATGAAGGTATGTTTACGGTAACTATTGCGTTCCCACAATGTAGCGGCATCAATTACTTTGTTAGTTATATAATACAACTTTTCCCAGGCCAGATTATACCAGTCGAAATCAATACTTAGTTTTTCAGCAAGCATGGGTATTGATAAGTAAGTATTGCGTGGTATGTCAAGTGCCATTGGGTCGGTCATCCTCAAACACAACTCCAGCCCATGCGTACAGCTATCCACAGCAACGGCATACGGGGCGCCGAAGAATGATGCTATCTGATTCTCAAATTCAATAACTGTATTCCAATCAGGCAAGTGCGTTACAGTACAAATATCACCGCACACAACCGACTTAACTCTTTTGTTAACCCATTCATTATGCCAGTATTCATACTGTGATGCTGGATATTGTTTTACCATACAAGTACATAATTTGTTTTACGTTCGCCTACAATGTCCGGGATCCTTTGATGAGGCCAATCAAGTTTTACCAAGTCTGTATTACAGGTAATATACCCATGTACTGACTTACGCAAAACCTCGTCAATATACAATTTATTATCCGGTATTTCACTAATTGCATAGTTAGAAATTACAAGATCATATTTTTGTCCAGTTGGTTCGGTAAATAGTTCTACCGGATAACCGGATAAATATCTTTGCTGTAATGCAAGCGGCTCAGGTAAATCAATCATGTGGTAACATGACGGTTTGTAGTTATCTAAAATAATCTTTGCCTGCCCCCCATAACCTCCTCCGATCTCACATATCCTGAACTTATCCAACGACCCAAACAATTCTACAATACGGTTCATCACCGTAATATACTGCTCAGGCTTATTAAACATATTCATAAGTACCGGGTTGCTCTGTATCTTATCCAGGTCAACATTACTGCACTCACGCAAATAATCAGCCCGCATTTTACCTTTAACCATCCATTCAGACATAGCATTGTACGTTTAATGAAATTAACTTACCGTCAATATAGGCGGCAGAATGATCGTCATACCTTGCATGATCCGTTGCATGACGGTTATACTTCCTGATATTTTTAAACCCGCATGATGACAGCAACTCAATAAGGTTGTAAAGATCATACGTTGTTTTGTGGTAGATCGTTCCCATCTTACCGTATAATGGGCCCAGGAACTGGCTCAGGTCAGCGCCGTTCTGCTGTACATAAATCTTTGCCATCTGGTAAAAGTCAGGTGTTGCCAGGCGAAGGCACCCACCTGGATGAAGTACACGCTTCCATTCTTTAAGTATCGGCACAATCTCATCCCGGTCAAAGTATGCGATAAGATGACAGGCGTAGATAAGATCAACGGTCCCTGATTCGTACGGCAGTTTGGTAACATCATGGCTTTTGATATGTGGGAAGTTATCCATGTCAATATGATCCCATGACGGACCGAAATCACGCTTACCACAACCAAGATGTAACTTTACCATTTGTCGATTATAGTTTTAATGTGTGCAATATCTTCTTCGCTCATTCCCTCAAGGTTCAGTTTGTGAATATCGAAACGCCGGACCCCCTCATTGTGGTTGACGGGTGGAGGGTTCCAGCAAATAATATTCCAACCATCTTCTTTTGGATCCTGTGTTTCAAAATCCCAGGGGCTTAATCCATCCTTTAAATAAGTAAGCAGAAACTCTTTGTTCCATATTGAAGGTTGTGTGCTTAACCTATACCTTGATTTTGGGTGAGCCAAAAAACAGGCGGCAGTTTGAGAATGCGGCCTTTTCATAACATCAGTAGTCAAATCTGCTCTCCCTATAAATCTTTCATAATTAATGCAGTCAAGTTGGTAAGGATGTATTGTTACTTTACTCTTTATCAACGTATCTTCCATCATCCACACAAACCAATCCGGCTGCTGTTCAAAGTATGGCCTTAACTGTGTACTCCAGTCTTTCGGGCTGGTCTGATCTCCCAATGATACCCAGGTACAGTTTTCGGGTAACTCACATTCAGGTTTTGCATGACCTACCAGTTCAAACGGTGCATTCCAGTATTTGTTGTACAGGTAAAAGAATACTGGCAAAAGGTGGTGGTATTTATCGGAAGTGGTGACTATGATTTTCATGCAACCCATATACCCGTTTTCATTTTAAACAACCTTTCCCTACATTCACTTACTGTTAATTCAAAAGACATTGGAACTCGCTCCCAGACATCTTTACCTAACCCAAAAAACAAAGTTCTTACATAAACCTCTGCCTCATACCCCCATAAATTATTAAGCTTTGCTGTCACTATTCGATATCTCATATCATCACCTTATCATTATCCTGTCCGGTATAAGGCCCGGTTTTATATTCGTAAACGATAGTGTTGTCGTGCATAGCAAGATAGTTATGGCCACCAACCAAAGTAATTGAGCAATCCCCTGGCTCCAGTATATCGGTATGCAGTACGCTGTCATCAATATCATATAGCGTAACCTGGACCATACCACGTATAACTACCCAGGATTCCTGAGTGATAGAAGTTTCTTTAAACCTTATGATGTGCTTATGCGGTTTAAATGTCTTACCCTGATCCATTCTTATTGCGGCGCATTGAATATACTCCTCCGGTGGTACAAGGTCAACACGGCCCTGTTGAATATCACGTGCACGGTTGATTATGTGCATTAAAAGCGTTGGTTCTATCTTGCTATAAAGATTCATAATTTATATTTTTCATACTGTTTATCCAGCCCCCTTTCCGGGCCCCTGGTTGCATAGCCTGCCCATAGGTCAAACACGGCACCTATATCAAAAGCCAACCCTCCCCGGTCACGCATCCAGTTGCAGTATATTTTACCAATAACACCGGCACCAACCAAGCAGGGACTTCCTTCGCAAGGTGCATTGTTAAGCCACCATTCGATCTGATTAAACTGTTCCGGGTAATGCTTCAATCCACCTTCATAGGTTGACGTGAACTTCATCTCAGGTGCAATGATGTAGCTGTGAACGGTACGGATACCAAAGGCACGGCGCAATGGTTCATCTATATCACGGCAGGAAATATATATCACTTCTTTTTTACCAGTAAGCCATTCAGCCAGCATACCGTTATAAAGCATATCGTATGCAACATCGGTACTTGTGAATTTAGTTGTGGTACAATGTGGTTTAACAACATCTTCAACACCCCGCCAATGTTTATTAAGGTCCTGCAGCCGTTCGTGCATCGGGATACCTACAATGCTGGCTTCATTGTATGCGGTGATGAGATTATGCCGGATGGCTTCTACTTCGGTCATAGTGGGTTCGTACCCCACCTGGCGCTTCATCACTGATTCAACACAAAGGCGGTAAGATGCGATGTTGTTGTTTGATTCAAGTACGATCTTTTCGCCATCACCTGCCCGGATGATTGATACCGGGCGTTTGGTTTGTAAAGTATTTAGTATGTCGGTGGCAGTGAGTGTCATAACAAATGTGTTTTATCGTTATCACCCTGCAATAACCGGTATGTATGCCATATGTAAAGGCCATCCATACGAAGTACCGGAATGCCTGCAGCACGGATACGGTTTGTGAAATCATTATCTACGCCAAGCATATTAGTAGGTCCACGATCAGAATAAACCTGCTGTTCTGCGAATTTATGGTTAACCCATACGCTGCGAGGTATCACCATACAGAACCCGGAAACGAAACCGTGCAAAGCTGTTACTTTATAAAGACTGTTAAGATAAGCCTGTGAATAACTAAGATGTGTTTTAAAATCTGATACATCCCTTACTTGGGCAACATCGCTCTGTTGCTCCGCCCTATCATTGATCCGGTTAGTCCAGCACGTCAACACAGCGTTAGGATGCAACCGAACATACTCAGCAAGATGGACACCGTAATCAGGCGTAAGCCAGCAGGTATCACCATCCCGGAAACAGATATGCGTTACTTCATCGGATGTATTTCGGAACGCATCATTGTAGGCTTTACCCAGGTTCTTATCAGTGCTGTATGGGATTATGTCAAGTATCATATAAAAAAACAGCGTCCTTCACTCGGAGGAGATCCAGACGCTTAAGATTTTCACCGCCTCCGAACGGTATTGCAATGTAGTAAATTATTCTAACGAAACAAATTTATTTTGGCTGACAGTAATACGACATATCATTTCCTTGTGCATCCTTTGGCGCAAAATCTCTGATATCGCCACAGTAGTTAGTAGTTTGATTTGCTACCTGGCATGTGTAACACTGCTTTACCTTACTGCATGACACAGCAGAAATAATGATCAGTATGGCAATAAGTTTTTTCATGTTACTGTTATTCCGGTTATCTGAAGCGGACCACCATTAGCACCGGTGATCTCCTGTGTAATACGATCCCCATATTTTTTAGGCTTAAGTTTAGAAGCGATCCATTTACGGCTATCAACTCTTAACCTGGATCTATTTACAAATTCCTTATTCTCTACCTCATATTCCTGATCGCCTTTCACAATGGTCATAAAATCATTTGATCCGTCATCGGCAATATCCAGTATTTCCTCAGCAAGCAAATCAGCCTGCATCTCCTTTGCACGTGCGTATTTCTCTTGAAATGTTGGTTCCCTATGTAACCAAGCCAGAACAGTACCTACTGGAATATCCAGTTGTTCGCAAATTGACTTCATGCTAAAATTTGATGTTGCAATTTTTTCACATATCAAATCAGCCTGTCCCTCTGTGTAGTTTGTTGGCCTTGCCATACCCCAAAGTTAACTGATTTTTTGATACGGCTGCAACAAAATTTCATTTGCAACGGTTTGCGCTACGTTTACGCCATGTAAATAACTGTAAACCATAGATTTGCGGCATT
>Ga0209476_10000354_pt1 | contig 31042 bp, 29 predicted proteins | sample KloWWTrecipitate_FD_187179 | JGI IMG/M metagenome (GOLD analysis project Ga0209476, IMG submission 187179) | Active sludge microbial communities from Klosterneuburg, Austria, studying microevolution and ecology of nitrifiers - Klosterneuburg... | ecosystem: Engineered > WWTP > Aerobic digester... | reverse complement strand
GCCCTGGCCGTCCACCTCGCGGCGAAAGTTGTCCATCTGCTCCCGGGTCAGGCGGCCGAGCATGAAGGCGCGCGCATAAATGCCCGGGTTCGAGTGGCCCTGCACGAACACCATGTCGCCGCCATGACTGTCGGAAGGCGCGCGCCAGAAGTGGTTGAAGCCGACATCGTAGAGCGTGGCGGCGGAAGCGAAGCTGGCGATGTGGCCGCCGAGGCCGGAATCGTTCTTGTTGGCGCGCAGCACCATCGCCAGCGCGTTCCAGCGCACGTAGGAGCGGATGCGGTGCTCGATGGCGTGGTCGCCGGGAGAGGGGATTTCCTTGCCGGGCGGGATGCTGTTGATGTAGGCGGTGGTCGCCTTGTAGGGCAGGTTGATGCCGGTGCGGCGGGCCAGCTCGACGAGGCGCTCGATCAGGTAGTGGGCGCGCTCCGGCCCCTCCTGCTCGATGACGGCTTCGAGCGCGTCGAGCCATTCCTGGGTTTCCTGCGTGTCCGGATCGGACGGCAGCAGGTTGTTCGGCAATGCGGACATGGCGTTGTCTCCTTGTGAGAAGCAGCACAGCGTGTCGCCGCGCGTGGCGGCCTTTGCTTCCACTCTAGTACGGGGTAGTGTGCCGGGGGAAGCTTTTCATATAGTAAAACAAAGAACCGGATAGTGCAATATGTGAAAAAAACGCCCCGGGTCTTCCGGGGCGGTACGCGAGGAGTCAATTGGTCCGCTTGCGGCCGACGATGGCGGCCTTCTCGTCTTCCTTGTAGGCGAAGGTGATGATGCCCTGCCTGACCTCGCCCATGGTCACCATGCTGGCCGTGACGGCTTCGTGGTCGGTTTTGGTGAAAGGCTGTTCATAGGTGGACACGACGCCGGGTATGCGTCCCTTGAGGTCTTCCAGGGCGGCGCGGATTTTCGTGCCGTCGGTGGAGTTGGCCTGGCGGATGGCGGCGGCAAGGATCAGCATGGCGTCGTAACCTTGGGCGGCAGAGACGGCCGAGGACATGCGCTTCAGGTTGTACTTGCCGAGATAGGTGAGGATGAACTCGGTGCGGCGCGAACTGGTCGGCTCCTCGATGAAGGTCTGCGGCATGCGGGCGCCCTCGGCGTTTTCCTTGGCGGCGTTGAGGAAGTTGGTCCACGACAGCGGCCAGCTGCCGACGATGGGCGCCTTCCATTTGAGCTTGGCACGGCTGTTGGCGATGACCGCCAGTTCGGGGCCGACGGTGTAGGTGAGGATGACTTCGGCGCCGGCCTTGCGCGCCCTGTCCAGTGCACCGGAAAGGTCCGCCACGCCGAGCGGGAAGGCCTCCACCGCGACCGGCTTGACGCCGAGCTTGTCCAGTGCGGCGAGAAGGAAATCCTTGCCCTGCGCGCCATAGGCGGTGGTGTCGTGAAACACTGCGACCTTCCTGAAGCGCCGCCGTTCGACCGCTTCGCGTGCGACGAGTTGTGCCTGGATGTCGTCGTTGGCGGAATTGCGGAAGATGTAGTGCTCCGCTTCCTTGGCAAAGGTGGTGGTGATGGCCACGCCGGTGGCCACCGGCACCAGCAGCGGAATTCTTGCTTTCTGATACAGATCGATGGTCTTCAGCACCACGCCGGTGTTGCAACTGCCGATGGTGGCGACGACTCTGGCCTTGCCGGTGAGTTCCTCGGCAAAGGTGCGGCCCTTGTCGGGGTTCGCCTCGTCGTCGCGCTCGATCAGTTCGATGGGCCGGCCGAGGATGCCGCCCTTCCAGTTGATTTCTTCGGTCGCCATGCGGATCCCGTTGCGCATCGATTCACCCATCGGGCTGGAGCCTCCGGTAAATGGGCAGGTGACGCCGATGCGGATCGGTTCGGGGCCGGCGGCCGGGCAGATGGAAATCGGCAGGCCTGCCAGGCAGGCGAGCAGGGAGAGTTTGAGCCTCATGGTGTCTTCCTTCATGCGTGAATAAGTCCATCCCTTGTGAGGACGGGGGACGAACTCGGTCGAAGCCTTACTTCGCCGGTTTTTTTTTGGGTTCCTGCGGCGCGTGCACCACCCTTCCGTTGCGCACTTCGCCCATGACCACCTGGCCAGGGTTGTCGATAGCCTCGTGGTCGCTGCGGGAGAAAGGCCGCTCATAGGTCATTACGACACCCTCGACTTTTTCCTTGAGGGATTCCAGTGCTTCGCGCACGCGCGATCCGTGCGTGGTGCCGGCCTGGCGAATGGCGGCGGCCAGCAGCAGCATGGCGTCGTAGCCCTGGGCGGCGGCGGAGGGCGAGGGCATGCGTTCGGTACGAGAGAGCTTCTGATAGGCCTCGATGAAAGCGCGGCGCTTGGGGGTGTCGGGCGCCTGAATGAAGGTCTGCGGCATGCGCGCGCCTTCGCCGTTAGGGCCGGCGTTGTCGATGAAGTTGGACATGGACAGCGGCCAGCTGCCGATGATCGGCACCGGCCAGCCGAGCTTGGCTGCGCCGTTGGCGATCTGCGCCAGCTCGGGCCCGATGCCGTAGGTGAGGAGTGCCTCGGCGCCGGCCTCGCGTGCGGCAACCAGCAGGCGTGTCATATCGACGTCGCGGATATTGAACTTGCCTACCGAGACAGGCCGGATGCCCTTCTTTTCCAGGGCGCGCTCGAGGTCCTCGCGGCCGAGCTGGCCGTAGTTGGTCGAGTCGGCGAGGATGGCCACCTTCCTGAACCTGCGATGCTCGACGGCCTCCTCGACGATCATGGCGGCCTGGATGGTGTCGCTGGCCGAGACGCGGAAAATGAAGTTCTCCGGATGCTGCGGCGGCAGGAACTGGCGCGTGACGATCGAGCCGGTCGCCACCGCCGTGATCATCGGGATGCGCGCCTCCTGGTAGACGCGCTGGCTGGCCAGCGCGACGCCGGTGTTGACGATGCCGACGCCGGCGACGATCTTTTCCTTGACGACGAGCTCGCGGGCGATCTGCACACCCAGCTCGTTGCGTGCCTGGTCGTCGCGCTCGACGAGCTGAACCGGCCGACCGAGCAGGCCGCCCGAGGCGTTGATCTCCGCGGCGGCGACGCGGATGCCGTCGCGCATGGAAATGCCCATCGGGCTGGAACCGCCGGTGAACGGGCCGGAGACGCCGATGCGAATCGGCTCTGCCGCCAGCGCCGTGGCACAGGCGGCGCACCAGGCGACTGCGATCAGACGCATCAGCGCCATCGTGTTCTCCGCAACAAAACGTACTTCAGCGTAGCGGCCGAAAGGCCTCGGGCAAATCGGGGTTAACCCCAAGCGTGGGTATACCCTTGGGGCGTGAGAAAATCCGCGATGCCATTCTGCAAGCAAACATGAGCCGCGAAACCACCGCGAACCAGCGCAACTGGGTATTGAGCGTTCCCTACCTCGCCATCGGCGTCTTCGCCCTGGCCATGCTGGTGCTCGTCTGGGGCCTGCAGAAGCGCGAGACCGACCTGCAAAACGACGCGCTCGGCCGCGACGTGCAGTGGGCCGAGCAGACCATGCGCCTGCACATGCAGGGCACGCAGGACACCCTGTCGCAGATGGCGCGCGAGATGGCCGAGGGCAAGCTCGATCGCGGCGCCTTCCAGGTGCGCGCCACGCAATACCTCGCCAACACGCCGGAGCTGACCAATCTCGTCTGGGTGGATTCTGGCCAGATCATCCGCTGGACGGCGCCCTTCGAGACGACCGACTGGATCGCCGGCGAGCGCCTGGCCGGCGCGCAGCCGGTCAGTTTCGCCCATGCGCTCACGTCCGGCCTGCCGACTTACGGCGAGGCCTACGTCAACCATCGCGGCGCCGCGCTGCTGGAACTCTATGTTCCCGTGCAGTTCGGCCGCACTTATCTGGGCGCTCTGGTGGCGGTGTACAGCGTCGAGGGCGTGGTGCGCCATCTGGTGCCGCACTGGTTCGGCGAGAAATACAGCCTGGGCATCGTGGACGCCGGCGGCCAGGTGCTGGCTTCCAACACGACGGTGAAGCCGGCCGACGACGCGCTGAGCTATTCGATCGACTTCGATCCGCCCGGCAACGGTCTGGCCCTGCGCGCCAAGGCCTTCCGCACCGATCCGGGCGTGGCGCGGGTGGTGCCGCTGTTCCTCATCCTCGGCCTGACGCTGGTGGTGGTGTGGAGCCTGTGGGCGCTGCGCAGCCATTTCCAGCGCCGTGTCAGGGTGGAGAAGGAGCGCGACCGCCTCTTCAACCTGTCGCTCGACATGCTCTGCATCGCCGACATGGACGGCGGATTCCGCCGCGTAAACCCGGCCTTCGGCCGCGTGCTTGGCTACGCGGCCGATGAGATCACCGGCAAGCCGATGCTCGATTACGTGCATCCCGAGGATTTGGCCGCGACCGTGGAAGAACTGCGGCAGCTCGCCTCCGGCAAGCCCGCCGGTTTCGAGAGCCGCTGGCGCGGCGCGGACGGCCGCTACCGCTGGCTGCTGTGGGCCATCAACCCGGTGCCCGAGGAGAAGCTGCTCTACGCCGTCGCCCACGACATCACCGACCGGCGCGAGGACGAGGAGAAGCTGAAGAGCGCCTATGCCTTCCGCAAGGCGATGGGCGAGTCGCTCGTCACCGGCATCCGCGCCATCGACCTCGAGGGCCGCATCATTTTCGTCAACCCGGCCTTCTGCCGCATGATCGGCTGGAGCGAGCAGGAGCTGCTCGGCATCCGGCCGCCTTTTCCCTACTGGCCGCCCGAAGGGGCGGGGCAGTTGCGCCGCGACCTGGAGCAGACCCTGGCCGGGCAGGCGCCGCCGGGCGGCTACGAGATGCGCATCATGCGACGCGATGGCCATCGCTTCGACGTGCGCATGTATATTTCGCCACTCATCGACAGTGCCGGCCGCCAGCTCGGCTGGATGGCCTCGATGAACGACATCACCGAGCCGAAGCGTGCGCGCGCCGAGCTGGAGGCGGCGCACGAGCGCTTCGTCGCCGTGCTCGACGGCCTCGACACGGCGGTCTACGTGGCGGATGTGGAGAACGACGAGATCCTCTATGCCAACCGCGCCTTCAAGAATCTTTACGGTTTCGACGCGATCGGCAAGAACTGCTGGCAAGTCACCACCGTCTGCCATCCAGAGCGCGGCGATTTCCAGGCCGATCCGCGCCGCCTCGGCCTTGACGACGTGCCGCGCGAGCTGTTCGACGGCGAGATCCGGCACCGGCTTTCCGGCCGCTGGCTCCATCTGCGCGACCGCGCCATCCGCTGGGTGGGCGGCCGCATCGTGCGCATGGAGATCGCTACCGACATCACCGACCGCAAGCACATGGAGGAAGCGGCCCTGCAGCACCAGGAGCGGCTGGAACAGACCTCGCGGCTCATCACCCTGGGCGAGATGGCCTCCTCGCTGGCGCACGAACTGAACCAGCCGCTCTCCGCCATCGCCAACTACTGCATGGGCAGCGTCAACCGCATCAAGTCGGGCGACTACCGGCAGGAAGACATTCTCGCCGCCATGGAGAAGGCCAGCACCCAGGCCGAGCGCGCCGGCAAGATCATCCGCCGCACGCGCGAATTCGTGAAGAAGAGCGAGCCGGTGCGCGCCCCGGTGGCGTTGGCCGACATCGTCGAGGAAGCCATCGGCTTCGCCGACATCGAGGCGCGCAAGGCGGGCGTGGCCATCTGCGTGGACATTCCGCCCGAACTGCCGCCGGTGTTCGCCGACCGCATCATGATCGAGCAGGTGGTGCTGAATCTGGTGAAGAACGGCATCGAGTCCATGCACCAGACGCTGGCCGATGAGCGCGTGCTGGCGCTCACGGCCCACCTCGACGGCACTGCCGTCGAGGTGGCGGTGGCCGATCGCGGCTGCGGCCTGACCGACGAACAAGTGGAGCGGCTCTTTGTGCCCTTCTTCACCACCAAGGCTGAGGGCATGGGCATGGGGCTGAACATCTGCCGCTCCATCGTCGAGTACCACGACGGCCGGCTGTGGCTGCAAGCCAATCCAGGAGGCGGCAGCGTGTTTCGGTTTACACTGCCTACCCACTCCCCTCTCACGCTGGCGGGAGAGGGTTCGGAGAGGGCAACAGGAACTGAACCGTGACCGACCAACGCGTTTACATCGTCGACGACGACGAGGCCATGCGCGACTCACTGCTGTGGCTGCTCGAGTCGCAGGGCTTCGCCGTGACGGCCTATTCTTCGGCGGAGGATTTCCTCGCCGCCTGCCGCGACGGCATGGCCGGCTGCATAGTGCTCGATGTGCGCATGCCCGGCATGAGCGGCCTGGAACTCTACGAGAAGCTGAACGCGCGCCACTGCACGCTGCCGGTGATTTTCATCACCGGCCATGGCGACGTGCCGATGGCCGTCTCCGCGCTCAAGAAGGGCGCCGTGGACTTCATCGAGAAGCCGTTCGGCGACAAGGACATGCTGCGGCTGATCGAGCAGTGCCTGGAGCTTGACCGCAACAACCGCGAAAAGAATCAGCAGGGGGTCGCGGCGGCGCGCCGGCTGGCGGCCCTGACCGAGCGGGAGGTCGAGGTGATGAACCTCATCGTCGCCGGCAAGCTGAACAAACAGGTCGCCGATGTGCTGAACATCAGCATCAAGACGGTGGAAGTGCACCGCTCCCGCATCATGAACAAGATGGCAGTGCGCACGGTGGCCGAACTGGTCCAGGCCGTCATGCGCGGCAGGCAATAACAGGAAAAGGAGAAACGCAAGTGACGCAAGGCAGTCTGGCAGGAAAAACGGCGATCGTGACGGGCGCGGCGAGCGGGCTGGGCAAGGCCATCGCCGAGCGGCTCGCCGCCGACGGCGCCAACGTGGCGGTGGCCGACATCAGCGACAAGGGTGCCGAGGTGGCCGCGGCTATCGGCGGCATGTTCGTCAAGGGCGATTCGGCGAAGCGGGAAGACTGCAAGGCGCTGGTCGACGCCGCCCTGGCGAAGTACGGAACGGTGCACATCCTGGTGAACAACGCCGGCTTTCAGCACGTCTCGCCGATCGAAGACTTCCCCGAGGACATGTGGGAGAAGATGCAGGCAGTGATGCTCACCGCCCCCTTCCTGCTGACGCGCTACTGCTGGCCGGCGATGAAGGCGCAGCAGTGGGGGCGCATTGTGAACATCTCGTCGATCCATGGCCTCATCGCCTCGCCCAACAAGGCCGGCTACATCGCTGCCAAGCACGGCCTGGTCGGCCTGACCAAGACTGCCGCGCTGGAAGGCGGGGCGTTCGGCATCACCGCCAATGCCATCTGCCCGGCCTACGTGCGCACGCCGCTGGTGGACAACCAGATCGCCGACCAGTCGAAGACGCGCGGCATCCCCGAAGCCGAGGTGATCGAGAAGGTATTTCTGGAGCCGGCCGCCATCAAGCGCCTGATCGAGCCGGCCGAGGTGGCCGACTTCGTCGCCTATCTCTGCTCGCCTGCCGCCGGCGTCATCACCGGTTCGGCGCTGACCATGGACCTGGGCTGGACGGCGCGGTAAACCCCAATGGCATCGCTGCCGGGCAAGCGATATATTCCCTCTCCCCGCAAGCGGGGAGAGGGCCAGGGAGAGGGGATGCCGCCGGTCCGCCCTCTTCCCAGCCCTCTCCCGCCAGCGGGAGAGGGAGCGACTCACTAGGAGCTTTGGATGCGCGTCGCCCTCTTCGTCACCTGTCTTGCCGACCTCATGAAGCCCGGCGTCGCCTTCGCGGCGATCCGCCTGCTTGAGCACGGCGGCTGCACGGTCGAGGTGCCGCAGGCGCAGACCTGCTGCGGCCAGCCGGCCTACAACTCGGGCGACCGTGCCACGGCCATCGCACTCGCGCGCAAGGTGCTCGACGAGTTCGAGGGCTTCGACTACGTCGTCGCCCCCTCCGGCTCCTGCGGCGGCATGGTGCGCGCCCACTACCCGGAACTCTTCCGCGACGATCCCGCCACGCTGAAGCGCATCGAAGGCCTCGCGTCCCGCACGTATGAGCTGACTGACTTCCTGGTCAACGTGCTGAAGCTCGAGAGTGTGCCGGGCGACTTCAAGGGCACGGTGACCTACCACGACTCCTGTTCCGGCTTGCGTGAACTGAATGTGAAGGCGCAGCCGCGCGCCCTGCTGGCACTGCTGCCGGGTGTCACGCTCACCGAGATGAATGAAGCCGAAACCTGCTGCGGCTTCGGCGGCACCTTCTCGCTGAAGTTCGGCGAGGTATCTACACAATTGGCCGACAACAAATGCGGCCACGCCTGCGCCACCGGGGCCGACGCCATCGTCGGCGGCGACCTCGGCTGCCTGCTCAATATCGAAGGGCGCTTGCGCCGCCGCGGCGACCTGAAGTCCCAGGTGCTGCACATCGCCGAGGTATTGGCAGGAGAGACGGAAGGCTAACAGGCTAACCACCAAGACACCAAGGCACAAAGAAGCACCAAGAAAACCTTGGTGTAACTTGGTGTCTTGGTGCCTTGGTGGTTCAAGGATTTTCATGGAACTCCGCTCCAACGAATTCAAGGCCCGCGCCGCCGCCAACCTCGGCAACGAGAAGCTGCAGAAGGGCCTCGGCCTGATCAAGGTGAAGGCGGTGGTGAACCGCGCCAACGCCGTCGCCGAGTTCGGCGACTTCGAGACGCTGCGCGAGGCCGGCAAGGAAATCCGCAACCGCGCCCTGGCCGACCTCGACCTTTACCTGGAGCGCTTCGAGCGCGAGGCCACCGCGCGCGGCGCCGTGGTGCACTGGGCGGAGAACGCCTCGGAGGCCTGCCGCATCGTCGTCGACATCGCCAAACAGAACGGCGTCAAGACGGCCGCCAAGTCGAAGTCCATGGTGAGCGAGGAGGTCGGCCTCAACGACGCCCTGATCGAGGCCGGCATCGAGCCGATCGAGACCGACCTCGGCGAGTACATCCTGCAGATCAACGATGCCGAGCCGCCCTCGCACATCGTCATGCCGGTGATCCACAAGACCGCCGAGGATGTCGCCGACCTCTTCCACGCGAAGCACGGCACGCCGCGCAAGACCGATCCGGCGGCGCTGACGCGCGAGGCGCGCGAGATCCTGCGGCCGAAGTTTCTCTCCGCCGACATGGGCGTCTCCGGCGCCAACTTCCTCATTGCCGAGACCGGTTCGACGCTCATCGTCACCAACGAGGGCAACGGCCGCCTGTGCACCACGCTGCCGCGCCTGCATGTCGCCATCACCGGCATCGAGAAAGTGGTGGCCACGCTCGAAGACGTGTCGACCCTGCTGCGCCTCTTGCCGCGCTCGGCCACGGGACAAGCCATCACCAACTACGTCTCGCTGCACACCGGCCCGAAGCGCCTCGAAGAGACGGACGGCCCGCAGCAGTTCCACATCGTGCTGGTGGACAATGGCCGCTCGAAGCTGCTTGCCGGCGAGATGCGCGAGATGCTGCGCTGCATCCGCTGCGGCGCCTGCATGAACCACTGCCCGGTGTACCAGGCCGTCGGCGGCCATGCCTACGGCTGGGTCTATCCCGGCCCGATGGGCAACATCCTGACGCCGTCCTACGTCGGCCTGGAGAACGCCGTCGCCCTGCCCAACGCGGCGACGATGTGCAACCAGTGCGGCGTCGTCTGCCCGGTGAAGATCCCGCTGCCCGACCTGATGCGCAAGCTGCGCGAGGAGCAGATGGTGCGCGGCCTCAAGCCCTGGACGGAGCGCGCGGGCCTCGCCCTGTGGGGCTGGGCGGCGCAGCGGCCGGCGCTCTACGCGCTCGGCACGCGCATCGCCGTGCGCTTCATGAAGTGGCTCGGCGGCAGCGAGAAGCTGATCCACCGCCTGCCGCTCGCCTCAGGCTGGAGCGACGGCCGCGACTTTCCCGCGCCGGCCGGCAGGACCTTCCGCGAGTTGTACAAGGAGCGTCGCACATGAGCACTCGTGAAAATATTCTCGGGCGCGTGCGTGACGCCCTCAAACGAAAAGTCAGTCCCCAGGACACGGCGAGCATCGATGCCCACATCGCCGCCCACCCCCTCGGCATGCAGCCACTGCGCGACTGGGAGCCGGAACTGCGCTTCCGCGCTCGCGCCGAGGCACTCGCCAGCACCGTCGAGAAGGTCGCCAGCCTGCAATCGGTGCCCGGCGCCGTGGCGCGCTACCTGGTCGTAAACAACCTGCCCACCGGCGGCATCTGCTGGCCCAGTCTGCGCAAGCTCGACTGGATCGGCGCCGGCCTCGGCATGGAAGACCGCCCGGCGCGCGGCGACGACCTCGTCGGCGTCACCGGCTGCTTCTGCGCCGTCGCCGAGACCGGCACGCTGATGTTCCTCTCCGGCCCCGACACCCCGGCCGCCGCCAGCCTGCTGCCGGAAACCCACATTGCCATCGTCGAGGCGGCGCGCATCGTGCCCTTCATGGAAGACGCCTGGGCGTTGCTGCGCGCGGAGAGGGGCAGCCTGCCGCGGGCGGTGAACTTCGTCTCCGGCCCCTCCCGCACCGCCGACATCGAGCAGACCGTGACCATGGGCGCGCACGGGCCTTATCGGGTGCACATCATTCTCGTCGGCTGACTTTCCGCCGTCTCGCAGGGACTGACTATTCTCTTAGCTGTCCTGTTCTCCCAACCAGGAAGGAATGTCGCGTTCGTCGTGCAGAACACGCCAGACGTCGATGTGGTCAGCCTGTTCGACGTAGAAGACAATGAAAGGGTAGCGCTTCAAAGGCCATGAGCGCAGCCCCGGCAAATCCAGCTCGTGCGCGTAGCGGGGCGAACCCGTGGCCGGGTGGCGGGCGATATGTGCGTAGGCTTCTTCGAGTGCGTCGATGTAGCCTTCCGCAATCTGCGCCGAGGCTTCCTTCAGGTAGTGGTCGATGGCATCAACGACATCCCGCTGCGCTGCGACGCGCGGGATGACGGGCTTGCTCTTCATCCACGCTTGCGCCGTTTGACGCGGTCGCGCAGGGTGTCGAAATAGGCGCTATTGGCAGGTTTCCCCGGGGCGGATTCCACGCCTTGCAGCAGCAGCGAGCGCAGGTGGGCACGATCATGGTCCTTGCGGATCAGATCGCGTACATACTCGCTGCTCGTGCCATAACCCCGCTGGGTAACCTGCTCGTCAACGAAGGACTTGAGCGAGTCGGGCAGGGAAATATTCATCGTGCTCATGGTTCAATCCTAGATTGTTTGGCAAAATTTGGCAAGAACAGGGAACCCTCAGTCCGCGCAGGCTCTCCCCGCCGTCTTCCAGCGACTGACTTTTCCCGGAATCGAACTTGAGCGGTAGCTACCGCGTGCGATAGCTCGCGTGGCAGGCCACGCAGTTGCCCGTCAGATTCGGCAGCAATGCCAAGGCACGCTCGCGATTGCCGCTCGCTGCAGCCGCGGCGAACTCGCTTGCGGCGAGATGGCCGCTGCGGCCCTGGTCGTGCATCGCGGCCGGCATCTGCGGCCCTGGTCGGTTCTCGAACGGCAGCCTGGCGTTCTTCCCCATCGCGCTTCGGCCGAGTTTGGTTTCGGCAACCTCCCCAGCCTCCTTGATCTTGTTCGCCGCCACCAGCGCCAGGACCTCGTTGATCGCAATCAGGTTGTCGAGCATCTCCTGGCGCAGGACTTCCAACCCTCTCCCCGCGTGCACCCCAAGGGTACTTCCTGCGGGGCGCGGGGAGAGGGGATCGCAGTGCCGCCCACCTCGTAACAATCCCGTCACATTGACGCAATAAACTTCGCTCCGCAACTTCATACAAGGAGAGAAGACATGATTACGAAGCACCTCAAGCAAACGATCATCGCGCTGGCGCTGGGCCAACTGGCCGTCGGCGTCGTCCAGGCCCAATCCAACGTCGTCAAGATCGACGGCTCGTCCACGGTTTATCCGATCACCGAGGCCGTCGCCGAGGAATTCCAGAAGGCCGAGAAGAACGCCATCAAGGTCACCGTCGGCATTTCCGGCACGGGCGGCGGCTTCAAGAAGTTCTGCCGCGGCGAGATCGACATTTCCGATGCCTCGCGCCCCATCCTGAAGAAGGAGATGGAAGCCTGCGCCGCCGCCGGCATCAAGTACTTCGAGCTGCCGGTGGCCTTTGACGCGCTGACGGTGGTGATCAATCCGAAGAACGCCTTCATCAAGCAGATGACGGTGGAGGAACTGAAGAAGATGTGGGAGCCGGCCGCGCAGGGCAAGATCACGCGCTGGAACCAGGTCAACCCGGCCTGGCCGGATGCGCCGCTCAAGCTGTTCGGCGCTGGTTCCGATTCCGGCACTTTCGACTACTTCACCGAAGCCGTCGTCGGCAAGGCCAAGTCGAGCCGCGGCGACTTTACCGCCTCGGAAGACGACAACGTGCTGGTGCAGGGCGTGACGCAGGACGCCAACGCGCTCGGCTACTTCGGCTATGCCTATTACGCAGAGAACACCGCCAAGCTGAAGGCCGTGCCGGTGGTGAATCCGAAGGGCAAGGCGGTGCTGCCGTCCATGGACAATGTCATCAACGGTTCCTACGAGCCGCTGTCGCGCCCGATCTTCATCTACATCAGCGAGAAAGCCTACGAGCGCGCCGAGGTGAAGAAGTTCGTCGAGTTCTACATGAAGCACGGCGCCAAGCTCTCGCGCGAGGTGAAGTACGTGCCGCTGCCCGAGAAGGCCTACACCGGCAACATGGACCACCTGAAGAAGGGCAAGCTGGGCACGGTCTTCGGCGGCACCGCCGAAGTCGGCATCACCATCGACGAGCTGATGAAGCGCGAAGGCAAGCTCTGAAATAAGGCGGAATGCCCCTCACCCTGCCCTCTCCCCGGCGGGGAGAGGGGAAAGCTCTTGTCCTTGCAAGCCCACCCGACTTCGATATCATGAGCGGCACCGCAGTTTCAACCCTCGACCAGGCCATGTCTCCCGCCGAAAGCCGTCTGTCCCATCGCGCTTCGCGCCACATCAAGGAAAAGATCATCGAATCGGTGCTTTTCCTGGCGGCGATGGTCTCGGTATTCACGACGCTGGGCATCGTCTACATCCTGGTCTCCGAGTCGGCGGTGTTCTTCCGCCACGTGCCGCTGTGGGATTTCCTCACCGACACGCAATGGACGCCGCTGTTCGACGACGCCCACTTCGGCATCATGGTGCTGCTGTCGGGCACCCTGGTCAGTTCGGGCGTGGCGCTGCTGGTCGCCATCCCGCTCGGCACCGTGATCGCGGTGTTTCTGTCGGAGTTCGCCGGGCCGCGCCTGCGCGAAATCGTCAAGCCGATGCTGGAACTGCTCTCCGGCGTGCCGACCATCGTCTACGGCTATTTCGCCCTGCTCTTCGTCACGCCGCTGCTGCAGAAATTCATGCCCGAACTGCCCGGCTTCAACCTGCTCTCGGCCGGCCTCGTCATGGGCATCATGATCATTCCGACCGTCAGTTCCATCGCCGAGGACGCCATGCGCGCCGTGCCGATGAACCTGCGCGAGGGCTCCTACGCCATGGGCGCCACGCGCCTGCAGACGGCCCTCAAGGTCGTCGTGCCGGCGGCCTTCTCCGGCATCATGGCGGCCTACATCCTCGGCATCTCGCGGGCAGTGGGGGAGACCATGATCCTCGCCGTCGCCGCCGGCATGCAGCCCAACCTGACCTGGAACCCGACCGAGCCGGCCGCCACCATCACCGCCTACATCGTGCAGGTGGCGCTGGGCGACCTTCCGCACGGCAGCGTCGGCTACCAGACCATCTTCGCCGCCGGACTGACCCTGATGCTGATGACCCTGGTGTTCAACATCCTCGGCTACTGGCTGCGCAAGCGCTATCGGGAGCAATATTGATGGGCCCCTACGCTCACTTCGTTTGCTGCCCCCCGAGGGGGTGCTCAGTGCCCTTCGGGCGGCCGGGCGGGCACTGCTGATGGCACTCCAGAGCGCTGCCGAGATACGTGCACTGATCGCCAACCACAAGCGCTGGGACATCGTCTTCGGCGTGATCGGCATCGTTTGCCTGGCGATCTGCCTGATGACGTTCGCCACCCTGTTCGTGGACATGCTGATCGACGGCTATGCGCGCCTGCGGCCGGAATTCTTCACGGAATTTCCCTCCCGGCGCGCCGGCCAGGCCGGCATCCTCTCGGCCTGGATCGGCACGACGATGGTGATGCTCGTCACTGCCGCCGTGGCCGTGCCGCTCGGCGTGGCGGCCGGCATCTACCTGGAGGAATATGCGCCGAGCAACTGGGTCACCGACGTCATCGAGATCAACATCAGCAACCTGGCCGGCGTGCCGTCGATTGTCTATGGCCTGCTGGCGCTCGGCCTCTTCGTCTACCAGTTCGGCCTCGGCCAGTCGGTGGCCACCGCCGGCCTGACCTTGGCCCTGCTGATCCTGCCGGTGGTGATCGTCGCCACGCGCGAAGCCATCCGCGCCATCCCCGGCTCCATCCGCGAGGCGGCCTACGCACTCGGCGCCACCAAGTGGCAGGTGGTGCAGGGGCACATCCTGCCCTATTCGACCGGCGGCATCCTCACCGGCATCATCATCGGCATGGCGCGCGCCATCGGCGAGACGGCGCCGATCATCACCGTCGGCGCGCTGACCTTCATCGCCTTCCTGCCGCCCTCGCCGGTGACGACCGAATTTCCGTTTCTTTCCTTTGAGTGGCTGATGTCGCCCTTCACGGTGATGCCGATCCAGATCTTCAACTGGACCTCGCGCCCGGATCCGGCTTTCCAGGCCAATGCGGCCGCGGCCGGCTTCGTCCTCGTTTTCATGACCCTGGCGATGAACGGCCTGGCCATCTGGCTGCGCTACCGCATCCGCCGCAACGTCAAATGGTAATTTGATCATGGCCGAATCCAAACCCGCACTGGAGTCCATGCCCCTCAAGGCCCACGCCGCCGGCCTGAATTTCCACTACGGCGACTTCCAGGCCCTGAAGAACATCGACATGCCGATCTACGATAAGCGCGTCACCGCGCTGATCGGGCCCTCGGGCTGCGGCAAGTCGACCTTCCTGCGCTGCTTCAACCGCATGCACGACCTTTACCCGGGCAACCGCTACGAGGGCGAGATCCGCCTGCATCCGGACAACGTGAACCTGCTCGACCGCGCGGTCGATCCCATCGAGGTGCGCATGCGCCTGTCGATGGTCTTTCAGAAGCCGAACCCGTTTCCCAAGTCGATCTTCGAGAACGTCGCCTACGGCCTGCGCGTGCGCGGCATCAACCAGCGCGCCATTCTCGAAGAAAAGGTCGAGGAGGCCCTGCGCAGCGCCGCGCTGTGGAACGAGGCGAAGGATCGTCTGCACGAACAGGCCTTCAACCTCTCCGGCGGCCAGCAGCAGCGCATGTGCATCGCCCGCGCCCTGGCGACCGAGCCGGAAATCCTGCTCTTCGACGAGCCGACCTCGGCGCTCGATCCCATCGCCACCGCCAGCATCGAGGAGCTGATCGCCGAGCTCAAGGAAAAGGTGACCATCCTCATCGTCACCCACAACATGCAGCAGGCGGCGCGCGTGTCGGATTTCACCGCCTACATGTATATCGGCGAACTGATCGAGTTCGGCTGGACCGATGATATATTCATCAAGCCCAAACACGAGCAGACCGAGGCCTACATCACCGGCCGCTTCGGCTGATTCGGCCCACACAGGAGTCACCATGTCCCACAGCGAGCATTTGTCCAAGCAATTCGATTCGGATCTGGAGGAAGTGCGTTCGCGCGTCCTGCAAATGGGCGGACTGGTCGAAGCGCAGATTCTTACTGCCATCGAATGCTTCACGAGCGGCGATCACGACAAGATGGCGCAGGTCGTCGAAAACGAGTTCCACGTCAATGCCTACGAGGTCGAGATCGACGACATGTGCGTGCATGTCGTCGCGCGGCGGCAGCCGACGGCGAGCGACCTGCGCCTCATCATGGGGGTCAGCAAGGCCGTCACCGACCTCGAGCGCATGGGCGACGAAGCCGAGAAGATCGCCCGCATGGCCGGCCAGATCCACGAGCGGCGCGGACTGCAGATTCCGCGCTCGGCCGAGGTGCGGCGCTCCGGCGAGATGGCCGTTGTCCAGTTGCGGCGGGCCCTCGATGCCATCGCCCATCTTGACCCCGACGAGGCCGAAAAAATCATCAGCGAGGATGTCCTCATCGATGGCGAGTTCCGCAACATCCTGCGCCAGCTGATCACCTTCATGATGGAGGATCCGCGCACCATCTCGACGGCGCTGGAGATCGCCTGGATCGCCAAGGCCATCGAGCGCATCGGCGACCATGTGAAGAACGTCGCCGAGCAGGTCATCTACATCGTGCGCGGCACGGATGTGCGGCACACCAGCAAGGAGCGCAAGCGCTTCGGCGGCCAAACCGAGCCGGGGCAATAGCAAGATGGAATGCGGCGTCCTGGTGGTGGAAGACGACCCGGCTATCCAGGAACTGCTGCGCTTTACGCTGCGCAAGTCCGGTTTCACCGCGACAATAACGAGCTCCGCCGAGGAGGCGACCGTGGCCTTGAACGGCGCCCTGCCGGATGTCGTCCTGATCGACTGGATGCTGCCGAAGACCTCCGGCATCACGCTGGCCCGGCAGTTGCGCCAGAACCCCCGCACGGCGGCGCTGCCGATCATCATGGTGACCGCGCGCGGCGAGGAGAGCGACCGTGTCGAAGGACTGGAGACGGGCGCCGACGATTATCTCGTCAAGCCTTTCAGCCCGCGCGAACTGGTGGCGAGGATCCAGGCGCTGCTGCGTCGGCGCGCGCCGCATGTGTCCGAATCGGTGCTGTCTGCCGGACCGCTGCGGCTCGACCCCATCACCTACGAAGCGACCCTGGACGGCCAGCGCGTCACGCTGGCGCCGACCGAATTCAAGCTGTTGCGTTTCTTCATTGCCCATCCCGGCCGCGTCTTCAGCCGCACCCAGGTGCTCGACCAGGTCTGGGGCGACCACGTCTTCATAGAGGAACGCACGGTGGACGTGCACATCCGCCGCCTGCGCCAGGCGCTTGGCCCGCAGGGCGAGCAGTTCATCGAGACCGTGCGCGGCGCGGGCTACAAGCTCGCCATTCCCAGACCCTGACGCAGCGCGATGCCCTCGGTCTGGGTTTCCCTTTTGATCCGGCTCGTCGCGGTGGCCCTCGGCGGGCTGATCGTCGGCGGCCTGTTCGGCGCTGTCGCCGGCGTATCGGCCGCCTGCGGCGTCCTGCTGCTGATGCTGGCCGTGCAAACGACTCACCTGGCACGCCTGCAGCGCTGGCTCAAGGCACCCGAGCAGCGGGACATTCCCGATGCCTGGGGCGTCTGGGGCAATATCTTCGTCGAGCTCCATCGCATGCTGCGGCGGGAGCGCAAGGCGCGCGCGCGCATCGAATCCGACCTGGAGGTTTTCAGCCAGGCGGCGGAGGCTTCGCCGGACGGCCTGGTGTTCCTCGACGCCGCCGACCATATCGTCTGGTGCAACCGCGTCGCGGAACAGCAGCTCGGCCTGCGCGGCGAGCGCGATGTCGGCCTGATGGTGACGAATCTGATACGCCTGCCCGGCTTCGCCGAGTTCGTCGCCAGCGCCAGCGAAGGCGCATCGTTGATGTATCGGCCGCCGGAAGGAAAGGGCCGTGTTCTGTCGATCGAGGCGATCCGCTTCGGCAAGGATCGCAAGCTGCTCATCAGCTTCGACGTGACGCAGATCGAACGGGCGAAGACAGTGCGCAGTGATTTCGTCGCCAACGTTTCCCACGAGCTGCGCACGCCGCTGACAGTGATCTCGGGTTTCATCGAGCACATGGTCGACGAACCGGCGGCCGATCCCGGCGAAATGAAGCAGCAACTGGTCATCATGGACGAGCAGGCGAGGCGCATGCTGAACCTCGTCGACGACCTGCTCACCCTGTCGCGGCTGGAGGACGAAACGCAGGCGCCGCGGGAGGAGGAGATCGACGTGCGCGACCTGATCTACGACGTCTCGGCCGAAGGGCGGCGGCTCTCCGCCGGCCGCCATTCGATCACCTGCGAGGTGGTGCCGGCCTTCCTGAAAGGCAGCCGCGATGAGCTGCGCAGCGCCTTCTCGAACCTGGTCAGCAACGCGGTGCGCTACACGCCGGAGGGCGGGCGCATCCTGCTGCACTGGGAAATGCGCGACGGCAAGGGGGTCTTCAGCGTCGAGGACAGCGGCATCGGCATCCCCGAGGAGCACATCCCGCGCCTGACCGAGCGCTTCTACCGGGTCGATCGCGGCCGCTCGCGCGAGTCGGGCGGAACGGGTCTTGGCCTGTCGATCATCAAGCATATCCTGCTGCGCCATCAGGCCGCCCTGGAGATCGCTTCCATTCCCGGCGCAGGCAGCACCTTCAGCGCGGTCTTCCCGGCCTGGCGCGTCACGTTGCCGCAAGGCTGACTCAACGCATGCCGTACCGCCTGCCAGGCGGCCGCGGCCAGCGCGCGCCGCTCCGCGCCATGGCCGTCGAGCGGCGGCAGGACGTCGAGCCGGACGTGCAGGCAGGGCGCCGCAGCGATCCTGCGCAGGGACTGCAGCAGCGTGGTGTCGCCGCAGTACGCCGGCGCAGTTGAAAGCCGCCCGTCCCCATCCGTGTAACGCAGGGCCAGCGGCTGCACGCGGCAGCCGGCGTCGATGGCGCCCTGCAGCAGCGCGCCGTGGAAGGGCAGGACCTCGCTGCCGTCGCTGGTGGTGCCTTCCGGGAAGGCCGCCACCTGCCAACCCTGCCGCAGGCGCGCGGCGACGACTCCGCTGGCGTGACGGGCGGCATTGCGGCTGCCGCGCGGCATGAACACCGTTTCAGTGCGCCCGCACAGCCAGCCGATGAGGGGCCAGTCGCGCACGTCCGCCTTGCAGACGAAGGCGGCCGGCGCCAGCGCGTTGATGACGTAGATATCCAGCCAGGAAACGTGGTTCGCCACCAGCAGGGCGGGCGAGGGCAGGGGCGCCGCCTCCGCCTGCAGGCGCACGCCGAGCATGCCGAGCAACTGGCGCGACCAGCGCTGCTTGAGTTTGAGTTGCGCCGAGCGGCCGATGAGCGGATACACCAGTGCGGCGGTGGCCAGCCCGCAGCCCAGGTGCAGGCCGACGCGGGTCAGACGAAACGCGGCGATCACTGGAGCACCTTCCCCCCGTCCCCCTTCCCGAGGAAGGGGGTGACGGTTGTTCGCCGCTTTGCGGCTCCGGGTTGTGGCTGGCGCCCCTTCGGGCGGCCGTGCGGGGCGCTCACGCGGCCTTCCTGTCCAGGAAGTGGCGCGCATAGCGGCTGTCGACGCGCGACATCGGCATCATGATCAGCAGGTCGGCCGTGTTGAAGTCGGGGTCCCAGGCCGGCTCGCCGCCGACGTAGGCGCCGGCGCGCAGGTAGCCCTTGATGAGCGGCGGCAGTTCGGCCGGCTGGCCGTTGAAGAGCCGTTCGACTGGTAGCGGGTGGCGCGGGAAGACGCGGTACTCCGGCGGCGCCATGTGCTCGCCCAGCCGGCTGTAGAGGTTCGCCGCGATGTGCCCGCCGTCGGCCATGCCGATGCTGGCGCAGCCGATCAGGGTGCGGTAGTTGCCCTGCGCCATATAGCGGGCGAGGCCGGACCAGAGCAGCGCGATGGTGCCGCCGGTGCGGTAGTCGGGGTCGATGCAGGAACGGCCGATTTCCACCATGCTCTCGCGCAGCAGTTGCAGGCGGGTCAGATCGAACTCGGTTTCCGAATAGTAGCCGCCGACTCGCCGGGCGGCGTCTGGCGTGAGGATGCGGTAGGTGCCGACGATGCGGTTGTTGTCCTCGTCGCGCACGATCAGGTGATCGCAGAAGGGATCGTAGAGGTCGATGTCGACGCCGGGCGTGCGGGTCGGCAGCCGGGCGCCGAGTTCCTCGGCGAAGATGCGGTAGCGCAGTTTCTGGGCTTCGCGGATTTCCGATTCGCCATGGGCCAGTCCCACGTGCAGCCTTCGTTTGCGCAGGGTTGCGAGTTGTTCCGCCTGTTGCAGCATGCTTGTCTCCTGTCGGTTGCGTGCAGGAGCACTCTAGGGGCCGGCTGTTGCAGCCGTGTGAAGGCGGGATGACTTGCCAGTTACGTTACAAAAGTCAGTCCCTGGAATACGGCGAGGCGCTGGCCAATGACGGGACGGCGGGTCCCGTTTCCATGTACTGAAGGGCGACGGCATCCATCATCTGCATGATGCGCTCGCTGGTCGTCGCCACATCGCGCGCCAGTGCGCGATCGCCGAGCTTGGCGAGTGCGTTCTCGAAGAACAGCCACTGCATGCGAGCCAGCTCGATGCTCTCGCCGATGGTGCGGGTGTTGGCGGGCGCGCCGGACAGTTCGCCGAGCGACATGGAAAACTCGATGCGTGCCTGCTGCATGTCGACGCGCAGGCTTTGCGAGCGATCGCCGAGCTGCGCCTGCATGTAGAGGCGGGCCAGGCGCTGCGCCAGCATGTTCTGGCGGATCGACAGGTCGACCAGGCGGCCGGCCGGCGTGCCGAGTTCGTTCTCGATGTCGAAGGCGAGCTTGCCGGCGGCGATCATCAGCGCGTCGGCGAGGTCGTTGATGCGCGCGGTATCGCCTCCGCGCAGTTCGCCGCGCATTTCCTGCCAGAAAGTCCGGCAGCGCACCAGGCTGCGGGCGATGCGCGGCGTGGCAGGCAACGCCGACAGCGCCTCCAGGGCGCGATCCGTTTCGGCGATGCCGGTGGCGAGGCGGACGCGCGCCGACTCGGTGTTGATGTCGAGCCGGATCTGATGGTGCAGCTTGGCCAGGCGCTGGGATTGCGTGCGCAGGACGCCGGCAGGGAGGATGTCCCGTGCCTGCAGCGGTTCCGGCTTCGGCGGGGCCGCGCTGGCCGACGGAAGCGGGAGACAGGACGAGAGAAGGATCAACAGGGCGACAAGCTTTGGCATCGGTCGATTGGCTGGACGTTGGCGGGAGCGCTATTTGAACAGCGGGAGATTACCGGCGCGTGACGGATTGCGTCAGGTGCTCTGAACGCTTGCTTCGGGTCGCCGACGCTCGATAAAAAGGGAGCTGTGCGTTTCCCTCTTGGCCTGTCTCTTGGCCTCGGCCGCCGCGGTGGAGATTTCGTGGTGGCTGTGGAAGCTGCCCGGCTCGGCCGGCACCATACCTATCGACAGGGAGGGCAGCGGATGCAATACCCGCAGCCCGCGCCGGTCTTCGGTGACGATGCCGCCGCGCGCCAGATCCTCGGCCGAATACATGTGGCGGGTGTTCTCGTCGAAATGCGCCAGGGCACGCTCGCAGCGCACCTGCCAGTCGGCGCTCTGGAACAGCACGAGAAAGTCGTCGCCGCCGATGTGGCCGACAAAATCGAGGCTGTCGTCGCTGTGGTGCAGCAGCGTATCGGCGAGGATGCGGATCATGTCGTCGCCGTGGCGGTAGCCGTAGATATCGTTGAAAGGCTTGAAGCGGTCGAGGTCGCAGTAGGCCGCGGCGAAGTGCACGCGTCCTTCCAGCAGTCTCGCGATGTGCTCGTCGATCGGCACGTTGCCGGGCAGCTGAGTCAATGGGTTGGCGTAGCGCGCCGCGCGAATCTGCATTTCCGTGATCAGCGCCATGAGATCCTGGCTGTTGCCGACACCTATGTAGCGGCTGTCCTCGGAGATGATGAAGCCATCGGCCATGTGGTGCTTGGCGGAGCGGCTGATCAGCCGACCCAGTTCCTGCACGCTGATGGCGTGGTCCACGACGAGTGGCGCCGGGTCCATGAACTGGCTGCAGGCGCGACGGCCGAACAGTTCGCGCCGGTAGGGACGGGCGAAGCGGTCGATGAGGTTGAATCGGTTGATCAGTCCGACCGGCAGGCCGTCCTTCACCACCGGAATGGCGTATTCGTCGGGCTGGCTTTCGAATCGCTGGAAGACCGCATCGTTCATCGTCTCCGGCGCCACCGGTTCGACGTGGCGCAGCACGGTGCGTGCCGTGGCGTTCGAATGCGGCGGCCTCACGCCGGGGAAGATGCTGATTCGGCCCCCCTCCAGCGCCCGCCTGATCTCGCGGTCGGGGATGACGGCCGGCGCTTCATGCGGCCGGGCGATGAAATAGCCCTGCCCATAGGCGATGCCCAGATCGCGCACCATGGTGAATTCGGCCTCGCTCTCGATGCCTTCCGCGATGATGTGGGCGGAGCAGGCCTCGGCAAGGCCATGGATCGAGCGCACCAGCTGGAACTTGAGCGCGTCGTCGCAAATGCCGTTGATGAAGTGCCTGTCGATCTTGACGTACTGCGGATGCAGTTCCGTCCACAGCCGCAGATTGGAAAAGCCCTCCCCCAGGTCGTCGATGGCGATTTCGTAGCCAAGGCCGCGGTAATGGTCGAGCAGGCGGCGGACGCCGGCGAAATCGCCGATCTTCTGGTTTTCCGTGATTTCGATGACGATGCTGCCGGGCGCCAGGCCCAGGCTGCGCAACAGGCGCAGCGTGTCTCCGTTCAGCAGGCAGGGATCGGCGAGGCATTGCGGGCTGACGTTGAGGAACAGCTTGCCGGCCAGGCCGGACGCAGCGAAGGCGCGCAGCGAGTTCTCGCGGCAGGCGCGCTCCAGCTCGATCGTCTGGCCGTATCTTGCCGCGGCCTCGAACAGGGCCGGAGGAGATTCCAGCGGGGATCCCGCCGGGCCGCGGATCAGCGCCTCGAAGCCGAGATAGCCGCGGGTGTGGAATCCCAGGATGGGCTGGAAGACCGTGCGCAGCAGGTTGTCCGCGACAATGCGATCGAGTTCCGCCGCCAGCACGGGACCGAAGGCGACGTGTTGCCGGGCGGGGGTCTGCGGCAAGACCAGGGCGGCTTCGTTGGCGGTCATGGTGCGATGGCCGTCAATCCTGCGCAGGTAGCTTCTACGGTGTGCGGCGCGCGGACGCCCGTGTTGGCGCGGCGCCAATCTTCGACGGCGGCCAGTTCCGCGAGAGGTTTGTCGATCGCGACAGCCGGCTCGCGGGCGAAGACGAGGCCGGCTTCGGCGTCGATCCACAGCGAATCGCCTTCGTGCAGTGTCTGCCCGCCGAGCGCGATGCTGCGGGCGGCGATGTCGATGGCGAGCTGGGCGCAGCCCACCAGGCAGGGCTTGCCCAGCTGGCGCGCCACCACGGCGGCATGGGCGGTGCGGCTGCCGTGCACCGTCAGCAGCCCTTCGCAGGCAGCGAGGCCGGCGATGTCGGCGGTGAGTGTGTCCTCGCGCACCAGCAGCGCGCGGCGGCCCTCGGCGGCAAAGCGCTGCGCGGTGGCGGCGTCGAGCGCGATGGCGCCGCCCGCCAGGCCGATGCCGGCCGGCACGGCGCGTCCGAGCAGGGCCTGTTCCTCGCCGGGCGCCAGGCGCTTGCGTTCCAGCGTGTCCAGGTCGATGCCGTCGAGGCGGTGCAGCGCCTCGTCCGGCGCGATGAGCCCCTCGTTCACCTGGTCGACGGCGATGCGCAGCGCCGCCCAGGGCGTGCGCTTGCCGCTGCGCGTCTGCAGCAGGAACAGCTCGCCGTCCTGCACGGTGAACTCGAATTCCTGCGCATCGCGGAACTCGGCCTCGAGCAGGCCGCGCACGGCTTCCAGCCGCGCCCAGACATCGGGCAGGACGGTTTGCAGGCGTGTGGCATCGTTCGCCGTGAAGCGGCCGGAGACGACGTCCTCGCCTTGGCAGTTGAAGAGGAAGTCGGCGTAGAGGCGGTTGTCGCCGCCGGCCGGGTCGCGCGTGAACGCCACGCCGGCGCCGGAAGTGCCGCCGGCATTGCCGAACACCATGCGCTGCACCGTCACCGCGGTGCCGAGGCTGTCCGGCAGGTCGTTGAGGCGGCGGTATTCGACGGCCCGCTCACTGTTCCAGGAAGCGAACACCGCCGCGATGGCCGCCTCGACCTGTTCCTGCGGATCCTGCGGGAAGGGCTCGCCCGTGGCCTCGCGGAAGAGCGCCAGGAATTCCCGCGTCAGTTGCGCGAGCTGGCGGAAATCCAGTTCCCGCGCGTTGTCGAGCTTCGCCTCGCGCAGGGCCGCCTCGATCGCGGCATGGAACGGCGCGGCGTCGGCGCCATGCACCACCTCGGCGAACTGCTGCACCAGGCGGCGATAGGAATCCCAGGCCAGGCGCGGGTTGCCGGTCAGGCGGATGAGGCCGTGCACGGTGGCGTCGCACAGGCCGATGTTGAGCAGCGTGTCCATCATGCCCGGCATGGACACCGGCGCGCCGGAGCGCACCGAGACCAGCAGCGGCTTGCGCGGTCCGCCGAAACTCCGCCGCGAGGCGGCTTCCAGGCGGCGCAGCATCTCGACCAGCAGGTCGTGCAGCGCCGTCTGCGATTTGGCCGGGTGCTTGAGGAAGTCGCGGCAGATGGCCGTGCCGAGCACGAAAGCCTCCGGCACCTTGAGGCCGATGTGCGCCATGCGCGCCAGGTTGAAGGCCTTGAAGCCCATGTCCGCCGCACTGCCGGCGTCGCGCGCGCCGGTCAGGCCGATTTCGAAAACCTGCTTGTCGGTGTATTTCATATTGGGGTTCCTGTCATTCGGCGACCGCGTCGTCGAGCACCTGGTCGCGCAGGCGCAGGCCGGCGTGCATCAGCGCGTCGGCCGCCGCTTCGAGGTTGCGCGCGCATTCGGAGAAGGCATACAGGCGGCGGTAGTCCGCCGCCTCGCGGGCGAGGGCGAGCTTGACGGCGCGCTGGGCGCCGTCGCTCTGGCGTTCCACCACCATGATGCGATGGATGGCCTCGAGGAAATCCTGCATGTCCTCGCGCGGACCGCCGCGGCGCAGCGTGCGCACGGTTTCCAGCGAGCGCAGGTATTCCTGCGAGCCGTCGACAAGCAGGCGGGCGAGGGCGTTGAGCGGGCCGTACAGGGCGCTGTCGCTGCCGTCGTGCGGCAGCAGGGTCAGGTGGAAGGCGGCTTCCTCGAGTTCGTCCACGACGTCGTCGGCGCTTTCGATCAGGTTGCGGAAGAAATCGCTGCGGCCGGACTGGCTGGCCGTGCCGCGGGCGCGATTGACCAGTTCGTCGGCCTGGTGCTCCCAGTCCTTCGCCCGTTCGGCGTTGCGCGCGAAGCGGACGGGGGCCGCCTCGCCGCGGGCCTCCAGCAGGCAGTCGCGCACGCCGGATGCGATCTCGATGGCGAAGGCGGCCTGCTCGGCGGCGAGGTCGACCAGGCTCTGCTGCGTGCTGTGGAAATAGTTCGCCAGCTCGGCGCGCACCTCGTCCTGGATGAGGCCCTCCGGCCGTCCGGCGAGCAGGCCCTCGGCGCAGGCGCGGAAGACGAACTTCATGTATTCCGCGGCCGGCTCCCGCCCGAGCACGCTGTCCAGTCGCACGCCCGGCGGCAGCGGCGCCCGCGCGGCGAAGGCCAGCGCCTCGAACACCATCTGCTCGCCACCGGCGCGCAGGAAGGCCATGTGGCCGTGGTTGTGGTCCGCCGCCCATTTCAGCAGGGCGAGGGCTTCCTTCTTCGGCAGCAGCTGGCGCAGGCGCTTGCGGGCGCGGTTCCAGTCGATGAGGAACACCAGCCGGGAGCCGAGGAAGGCGAGGTAATCCTCCAGCTCCTTCGCCTTGCGTGCCGTGTAGGTGCCGACGCAGAGGTGATAGACGCCGTCCTCCATCGAATGGTCGGCGCGCGAGCGGGTGTCCTCCCAGCCGAGCCGCCAGCCCTCGAACAGGCTCTGCAGAAAAAGCAGGCGCTGCATGTGCACGTCGGTGTAGGTGAGCTGGGTGCGCAGGCCCTCGACATGTACGACGAGGACGTGCGCATCGGTGGTGCCGATGTCGTTCTGCAGCACCAGGGTGTCGCCCGAGCGCGTCGCCGTCGTGCCCAGGCCGGGGTGGTCGAACTTCAGCGGCAGCGACTGGTTCACGCCGCGCATGAAGGCGCCGATCAGGCTGCGGTCGTCGCTGCGGATGTCGTAGGCTTGGGCGCCGTCGATCACTTCGGTGGCCACCTTGGCCTGAAGGGCGTTGAGCACCTTGTGCATGTCCATCACCAGCAGATGCAGGCTGTCGGCCTGTTTGCGGTCGCCCGAGGTCATGGCGGCGATCTGCTCGCCGGAGATGAGGTCGTCGGTCTTGCACCAGGGCTTGGCGGCGAGCAGCTTGAGGCGCGCGGCGAAATTTCCCCATTCCGGGCTGTGGGCGGCCTGGATCGGCTCCAGCATGCGCTGCAGGTCCTGGTAGAGCGCCGTGCAGACGGTCTGCACGCGGGGGATGCGGTAGAGATCGCCTTCGCCCCGGCTGCTGCCGGCGACGATGCCGTCGCAGGATTCCTCGGCGATGCCGGCGGCCTGGCGCTCGATGCGCAGGTCGGAGGCGGGCGCATCCGGATGCAGGGCCCGCGATTGCGCCATCTGCAGCAGGCTGAAGTGGTACTTGGCGCGGTCGTTGGCCGCCAGCGCGCCGTTGAGCAGCATGGGCAGGAGCAGTCCGCTCTCGCCGAGCGCGTCGATGATGTGGGCTTTTTCCATGGGGAGGGTGTCGGAGGTGTCGACGGCATTGTCGCGACGACAGGTTACGAAATGATGTCGACCGCGTCTGTCACGCGACGGTCATCAAATCTTAACGGAGCGATCATGCGCGGGCCCCAGACTGCGCGCATGCCGCGTGTAAGAACCCTGTTTCTCTCCGACATCCACCTCGGCACCCGTGCCTGCCAGGCCGAGCGGCTCCTCGACTTCTTGCGCGAGTACACCGCCGACGAGCTCTACCTCATCGGCGACATCGTCGACTTCTGGGCCATGAAGCGCGGCATCCACTGGAACGCGGCGCAGAACACCGTGGTGCAGAAGGTGCTGCGGCGCGCCCGCCACGGCGAGCGCGTGGTGTTCATTCCCGGCAACCACGACGAGGCGCTGCGCGACTACGTCGACACGGCGTTCGGCGAAATCCAGGTCGTCGAGGAGGCGGTGCACACGATGCGCGACGGCCGCCGCTTCCTGCTCATCCACGGCGATGCCTTCGACCAGGTGACGCGCCACCATCGCTGGGTGGCGCTGCTGGGCGACGTCTCCTACAACTGGCTGGTGCGGGCCAACCGCTGGGTGTCCTGGCTGCGGCGCAAGCTGGGGCTGGCCGGCTACTGGTCGCTGGCCGGCTACGCCAAGCGGCGCGTCAAGAAGGCGCTCAACTTCATCTTCGACTTCGAGGAGAACGCCGTGCGCCACGCCGCATCGCGCGGCCTCGACGGCATCATCTGCGGCCACATCCATTGCGCCGTCGTCAAGGACATCGACGGCGTCGCCTACATCAACTGCGGCGACTGGGTGGATTCCTGCACCGCCATCGTCGAGCACCTGGACGGCCGCCTGGAACTGGTGGAATGGCATGCGCCGGCGATGCCGGCGACGCTGCCCAAGGCCAGGCAAAGGATCGCTGCCTGATGCGGATACTGATGGTGTCCGACGTTTATTTCCCCCGCGTCAACGGCGTCTCCACTTCCATCGAAACCTTCCGCCAGTCCCTCGCCGGGCAGGGCATCGAGGTGCGCATTGTCGCGCCACGCTACGGCGACGAGCCGGAGGCGCCCGGCGTGGTGCGCGTGCCCGGCCGGCCGGTGCCGCGCGATCCGGAGGACCGCATCGTCGCCTGGCGCGCCATGTCGCGCACCGTGCGCGAGCAGGCCGCCGAGTGCGACCTGGTGCACATTCAGACGCCTTTCGCCGCGCACTACTCGGGTTTGCGCGCGGCGCGGCGCGAGGGCGTGCCGGTGCTGGCGACCTATCACACCCTGTTCGAGGAATACCTGCACCACTACGCGCCGTTCCTGCCGGCGCGCGGCCTGCGCGCCGTGGCGCGGCACCTCTCGCGCCGCCAGTGCAACGCCCTCGACGGGGTCGTCGTGCCCTCGGTGGCGATGCAGTCGCGCCTGGTGCACTACGGCGTCAAGGCGCCGATCCACATCCTGCCGACGGGCATTCCGCTGGCGCGCTTCGCCGGCGGCGACCGCGCCCGCTTCCGCGCCGCCCACGGCATTGCGCCGTCGCGGCCGGTCGCCCTCTTCGTCGGCCGCGTGGCGCACGAGAAGAACATCGGTTTCCTGCTCGAGATGGCGGCGGAGGCGGTGAAGCGTTGCCCCGACCTGCTGCTGCTCGTCGCCGGCGAGGGCCCGGCGCTGCCGGCCCTGCGCGCGCAGGCGGCTCGGCTCGGCCTCGACGAATCCGTGCGCTTCACCGGCTATCTCGACCGCCACCGCGATCTGCCCGACTGTTACGCCGCCGCCGACGTCTTCGTCTTCGCCTCGCGCACCGAGACGCAGGGGCTGGTGCTGCTGGAGGCGATGGCGGTGGGCCTGCCGGTGGTGGCCTTCGCCGAGATGGGTACCATCGACATCCTGGCGCCACGCCAGGGTTGCCGCGTGCCGGCCGGGGATCCCGCCGCCTTCGCCGAAGCGGTGGTTGAAATCCTCTCCGACGACGCACAGCGCATACGGCTGGGCAGCGAGGCCCGGAACTATGCCCGCAACTGGTCCGACGAAACGATGGCGGCGCGCCTTGCGGATCTTTATTTCGAATACCACAGAAACGGAAATCCCATCGCATGGAAAGCCCATACAAAGGCAAGACCGGCTTAAGGAGAGTGTTGAACGCCTTCCACTATTCCCTCGCCGGCCTGCAAGCGGCCTATCGCTGCGAGGACGCCTTCCGCCAGGAGGTATGGCTGGCCGCCATCATGCTGCCGGTCGCCTGCCTGCTGCCCGTGGAAGGCGTCGGCCGCGCCCTGATGATCGCCAGCGTGCTGCTGGTGCTGGTGGTGGAACTGATCAACTCGGCGCTGGAGGCGGCGGTGGATCGCATCGGCCTGGAAGACCACCGTCTCGCCAAGCGCGCCAAGGACATCGGCAGCGCGGCGGTGTTCGTCGCGCTGTTCAACGTCGCCGCAGTGTGGGTGAACGTGCTGATATGAGCAGTCTGTCAATTGCGGTGGTCACCGAAACCCATCCGCCGGAGGTCAATGGCGTGGCCATGACGGTGGGCCGCCTGATCGAAGGCCTGCGCGGCCGTGGACACCGGGTCAGTGTGCTGCGCCCGCGCCAGTCGCGCGAGGACCGGGGCGGCGAGGGCGACCTGCTGCTGGCCGGACTGCCGCTGCCGGGTTACGCGGGGCTGCGCTTCGGCCTGCCGGCCGGCGGCGCACTGACGCGCGTCTGGCGCGCGCGGCGGCCCGACGTGGTGCATGTCGTCACCGAAGGGCCGCTGGGCTGGTCGGCGGTCGCGGCGGCGCGCAAGCTGGGGCTGCCGGTCACTTCGGGTTTTCACACCAATTTCGACCGCTACAGCGTGCACTACGGCCTCGGCTGGCTGCGTCCGGCGGTGGCCGTCTACCTGCGCAGCCTGCATCGGCGCACCCGCGTAACCTTCGTGCCGACCGAGGCACTGGCGGCGGAACTGGCCGGCGAGGGCATTCCCGGCGTCTGCGTGGTGGGCCGCGGTGTCGACACTGAATTGTTCACGCCCAGTCGTCGCTCGCGCGACCTGCGCGAAGCCTGGGGCGTCGGTGAGCGCGACCTCGCCTGCCTCTATGTCGGCCGGCTGGCACCGGAGAAAAATCTCGATCTGACCTGCCGGGCCTTCGATACGATTCGCGCTGTCTGCCCGCAGGCGCGCATGGTCTGGGTCGGCGACGGCCCGTCGGCGGCGCGCCTGATACGCGAACGCCCCGCAGACCGCTTCGCCGGCACGCGAACGGGCACCGATCTCGCGGCGCATTTTGCCTCAGGCGACTTGTTCCTGTTCGGCAGCCTGAGCGAGACGTACGGCAACGTCGTGGCGGAAGCCATGGCGAGCGGCCTGGCGGTGGCGGCTTATCGCAGCGCGGCGGCGGCGGAGATCATCGCCGACGGCTTCAGCGGACGCAGCGTGCCGCCCGGCGACGAAGCTGCATTCGTGGCTGCGGCACTCGGTCTGGCGATGGATAACGGCCTGCGTCGGGCCATCGGCCGGCGAGCCAGGCTCGGTATGGAAACGCGTGGCTGGCCGGGCGTGGTGGAACGTTTCGAAGGCGTATTGCGGCAGGCGGCGCTCAAGACTTCCTGAAAAGTCAGTCTGCGCCGCACGGCGCCGCACGCGACGGAGATGACGCTGGCCGTCGGCCCGCTGCAGCTCGACCCGATCTCCTGCGAAGTGACGCTCGACGGCCGCGCCGTCGAGCTGGCCTCGGCCGAGCTCAAGCTGCTGCGCTTCTTCATGGCGCATCCGGACCGCGTCTTCAGCCGCGCCCAGGTGCGCGACCAGGTCTGGGGCGACCATGTCTTCAGCGAGGAGCGCACGGGGGACGTGCACATCCGCATCGAAGCCGATCTGGAAGTGTTCAGCCAGGCGGCGGAGGCCTCGCCCGACGGGCTGGTCACTCTCGATGGCGACGACCGCATTGTCTGGTGCAACCGCAAGGCCGAGCGGCATCTCGGCCTCAACGCGGCGCGCGACATCGGCATCGGCATCGCCGCCGAGCACCTGCCGCGCCTGACCGAGCGCTATTACCGCATCGGCCGCGGCCGCTCGCGCGAGACCGGCGGCATCGGACTCGGCCTGGCCATCGTCAAGCACATCCTCATGTGCCACCAGGCCAGACTGGAGATTCGATCCGAAGCCGGCGCCGGCAGCACGTTCAGCGCGGTGTTTCCCGTCTGGCGCACGACGCTGCCTGGCGGAACTGTCGTATGATTTGCCCGGCGAAGCGCCCGTTTCAGCCAGGCGCCCGCTTTGATTCTTCAACCCACAGGAATATCCCATGCAACAAGCCCTGCTTATCCTATGTGCCCTGGCCTCCTGGAGCGCGTTCGCCCAGGTCGAAGTCAAGGAACTGCCGACCCGGCCCGGCGTTACCCTTCGCTTCGTCTACGCCAAGGCGGAAAATCCGGTGGCCAATGCCATCCTCTTCCAGGGCGGCCCGGGCAATATCGGCATCTTTCCCAACGGCTCGGTGCGCAACGAAAAGTTTCTCTCCGGCGGCGCCGTGCGATTTACGCAGAACGGCATTTCCGTGGCCATTGTCGATGTCCCTTCGGACCGCCGCAGCCTGGATGATTTCCGCCATACGCCGGAGCACGCGCAGGACGCCGCCGCCGTCATTGTCTTCCTGCGCCAGCAAAACAAGCTGCCGGTCTGGGCCATCGGCACCAGCAACGGCTCCCTGTCCGCCGCCACGGCCGCCGTGCTGCTCAAGGAGCGCGGCCCCGACGGCATCGTGCTGACCTCGTCGACCACCAGCAAGCCGATGGCCGCCGCCCACCCCGTGACGGATGCGGCGCTCGACCAGGTCACGGCGCCCACTCTGTTCGTCCATCACAAGGAA
>Ga0209476_10000352_pt1 | contig 31116 bp, 24 predicted proteins | sample KloWWTrecipitate_FD_187179 | JGI IMG/M metagenome (GOLD analysis project Ga0209476, IMG submission 187179) | Active sludge microbial communities from Klosterneuburg, Austria, studying microevolution and ecology of nitrifiers - Klosterneuburg... | ecosystem: Engineered > WWTP > Aerobic digester... | reverse complement strand
CACCCCGATCGGCCGCTACGGCGGCGCGCTGTCGTCGGTTCGCACCGACGACCTCGGGGCGATCCCGCTGCGTGCGCTGCTCGCGCGCAATCCCGGGCTCGACCCCGCGGCCATCGACGAGGTGATCTTCGGCTGCGCGAACCAGGCCGGCGAGGACAACCGCAACGTGGCGCGCATGGCCGCGCTGCTGGCGGGCCTGCCGGTCGAAGTGCCGGGCGCGACGGTCAACCGGCTGTGCGGATCCGGGATGGACGCCGTTGGCACCGTGGCGCGCGCAATCCGCTGCGGCGAGTTCGACCTCGCGATTGCCGGCGGCGTCGAGAGCATGTCGCGCGCGCCCTTCGTGATGCCGAAGGCCGACAGCGCGTTCTCGCGCAACAACGCCGTCTACGACACGACGATCGGCTGGCGTTTCGTCAACCCGCTGATGAAGAAGCGGTACGGGATCGACTCGATGCCCGAAACCGCCGAGAACGTTGCGGCCGAATTCGGCGTGTCGCGCGCGGACCAGGACGCGATGGCGCTGCGCAGCCAGCAGCGAGCGATCGCGGCGCAGAAGGACGGTTTCTTCGACGGCGAGGTGGTCGCGGTGTCGATCCCGCAGAAGAAGGGCGACCCGGTCGTCGTCGACCGCGACGAACACCCGCGCGAGACCAGCATCGAGGCGCTCGCGAAGCTCAAGCCGATCGTCAGGCCCGACGGGTCGATCACCGCCGGCAATGCCTCGGGCGTCAACGACGGCGCCGCGGCGATGATCCTCGCCAGCGAGGAGGCGGCGAAGCGCCACGGGCTGACGCCGCGCGCGCGGCTGGTCGCGATGGCCACCGCCGGCGTCGCGCCGCGCATCATGGGGATCGGCCCGGCGCCGGCCACGCTGAAGCTGCTCGCGAAGACTGGCAAACGGATCGCGGAGGTCGACGTGATCGAGCTGAACGAGGCCTTCGCCGCGCAGGGACTGGCCGTGTTGCGCCAGCTCGGCGTGCCCGACGACTCGCCGAAGGTCAACCCGAACGGTGGCGCGATCGCGCTCGGGCATCCGCTGGGGATGTCGGGGGCGCGACTGGTGCTCACCGCGGTCAGCCAGCTGCATCGCGGCGGCGGCCGGCTCGCCGTGGCCACGATGTGCATCGGTGTCGGGCAGGGCATCGCGACGCTGATCGAGCGCGTCTGACGACGATCGACGAACGTTCCTGCACGCCGCCCTGATTCGTTGACCCCGATCGCCGATCCGGTCTTCTACCTGGCAGCCGTGCCGGCGGTGTTGCTGACCGGGGTCTCCAAGGCCGGGCTGGGGGGCGCGATCGGCGTGCTCGGCGTGCCGATCCTGGCACTGGTGGTCGACGTGCCGCAGGCTGCGGCGATCATGCTGCCGATCCTGCTGGCGATGGACGCAATCGGCGTGATCGCGTTCCGCCGCCGCTTCGACGCGGCCGTGCTGCGACACGCGATTCCGGCGGCGATGGTCGGGATCGCGTTCGGCGCGCTGCTGTTCCGCGTCGTCGACGCGCGCTGGATCACGGCGCTGATCGGCCTCGAGGCGATCGTCTTCGCGCTGCTCAAGTTCTCGGAGGGCTCGCGTGCCTGGACCGGGCCGCCGCAGCCGCTGTCGGTGGCGCGTGCCCGCTTCTGGCCGGCCGTGGCGGGCTTCACGAGCTTCGTCTCGCACGCCGGCGGCCCGCCGATGATGCAGCTGCTGCTGCCGCTTCGGCTCGACCCGGTGACCTTCGTCGGCACGACGACCTGGTTCTTCGCGGCGGTCAACGCCGCCAAGCTGCTTCCGTACGCGTGGCTGGGGCAGTTCGACGCGACCAACCTTGGCACTTCGCTGGCCTTGATGCCGGCAGTTCCGGTCGGCTATTTCGCCGGGTTGCGACTCTTGCGCTGGATCAAGCCAGCCGCCTTCGTACGTGTCGCAACATGGGCGTTGTTCGTCACGGGCTTGAAACTGGCTTGGGACGCACTCATGTAGCGAACATCGGTCGGCCGGAATCCCCGACCTCATCCGCACAAGGAGCCAGACCATGAGCCGTCTATCAGTCTACGACCCGTTCGCCGAAGTCTTTCCTGAACTGTTCCGCGGTTTCTTCCAGCCGGCCAAGACGCCGGGAGGCGACGCGCTCGAGATCCGCGTCGAGGTGAAGGAGTCGAACGGCGACTACGTCGTCCAGGCCGAGATGCCCGGCGTGAAGAAGGAAGACATCAACGTGCAGGTCGACGGCAATCGCGTGTCGATCAGCGCGGAAGTCCGGCGCGAGTCCGAGAAGAAGGACGGCGAGCGCGTGCTTCGCAGCGAGCGCTACTACGGCGCAGTGGCGCGCAGCTTTTCGCTGGGTTCCGAGATGGACGAGTCGAAGGCCGTCGCGAAATTCGAGAACGGCGTGCTCACGCTGACGCTGCCGAAGAAGGTCGCGCCGGCAGCCAAGCGCCTGGCGATCAGCTGATCGCTTTCGCCTCGTAGCCCGCCTCGACGATCGCTTTGGCGATCTCGTCCGCGGGGCGGTCGGACTCGACCTCGACCAGGCCGCTGGCGAGGTCGACGTCGACCTTTGCCGCCGGGTCGATTTCATGGATCGAAGCGGTCACTGCCTTGACGCAGTGACCGCAACTCATGCCGCGAACGTCGAAGCTCGGCATACTGTTGCTCCCGTGGTCCATCGATGAGGCTTTGTAGCACATGGCCGACGGCAATGCCCAGGCCGACCCGTCCGCGGCGACGCTTGCGCTCGACATAGGTGGAATGACCTGCGCGGCCTGCGCGACGCGAGTCGAGAAGAGCCTGCGCAAGGTCGGCGGCGTCGCCGACGCCGGCGTCAACCTCGCCACCGAAGTGGCGAACGTGCGCATCGCTGCGGGCGCGGTCCGCGTCAGCGAGCTGATCGCGGCGGTCGAGGCCGCCGGCTACCAGGCGCGCGTGCACGCCGACGACGGCGCGACGATGCCGGCGATGCCCGAACGCGCCGACCGCGGCGGCGTGTGGGTGGCGGGCGCCGCGCTGCTGTCGCTGCCGCTGGCCGCGCCGATGCTGGTCGCGCCGTTCGGTGTCGACGCGATGCTGCCCGGCTGGTGGCAGCTGCTGCTCGCCGCGCCGGTGCAGTTCGTGTTCGGCGCGCGCTTCTATCGCGACGGCTGGAAGGCGGCACGCGCGCTCAGCGGCAACATGGACTTGCTGGTCGCGATCGGCACGTCGGCCGCGTTCGGGCTGAGCCTGTACTTCCTGCTCGCGCACGGCGACGGGCACGGCGCCCACTACTACTTCGAGGCCTCGGCGGTCGTCGTCACGCTGGTGCTGTTCGGCAAGTGGCTCGAGACCCGGGCCAAGCGGCGAACGGTCGAGGCCATCCGCGCGCTCCAGTCCCTTCGTCCCGACACCGCCCGCGTCGCCGCAGGCGGGCGCGAGATCGAATTGCCGATCGCGCAGGTCGCCGTCGACGACGTGGTGGTCGTGCGGCCGGGCGAGCGCATTCCGGTCGACGGCGCGATCGTCGACGGCCTCACGCACGTCGACGAGTCGATGCTGACCGGCGAGAGCCGGCCGATGTCGAAGCAGCCGGGCGACCGGGTCACCGGCGGGTCGATCAACGGCGAGGGGCTGCTGCGCGTGCGCACCGTCGCGGTCGGCACCGAAACCGTGCTGGCGCGGATCATCCGGCTGGTCGAGGACGCGCAGGCGGCGAAGGCGCCGATCCAGCGGCTGGTGGACCGTGTCAGCGCAGTGTTCGTGCCGGTGGTGCTCGGCATCGGGGTGCTGACGCTGCTCGGCTGGGGGCTGGCTGCAGGCGACTGGCCGCAGGCCGTGTTGAACGCGGTCTCGGTGCTGGTCATCGCGTGCCCGTGCGCTCTCGGACTTGCGACGCCTACCGCGATCATGGCCGGCACCGGCGTGGCGGCGCGACACGGCATCCTGATCAAGGACGCGCAGGCGCTGGAACTGGCCCACGCGGTCCGGGTCGTGGCGTTCGACAAGACCGGGACGCTGACCGTCGGGCAGCCCGGCCTGCTGGCCGCCGAGCCTGCTGCAGGCGTCGACCGATCGGCCCTGCTGGCGCTGTCCGCAGCAGTTCAACGTGGCAGTGAGCACCCGCTTGCAAAGGCGGTGCAGCAGGCCTTCGATGCCAGCCCCCCGGCGAGCGTGCCGGCGCCGCAGGTATCGGGCATCCGGGCGGTCGCGGGGCGCGGCGTCAGTGCGACGCTGCGGCAGGAGGGCGGCGACGCGGAGATCTTCATCGGCAGCGAGGGCTGGATGGCCGAGCGCGGCGTGGCGCTGGGCGAACTCGCCCGGGCGTCTGCGGCGCAGCAGGCCGAGGGGCGCACGGTTTCGTTCGTCGCGGCGGCGCCCGCGGGCGAGGCCGGGCAGCCGCCGCGCCTGCTCGGCCTGCTGGCATTCGGCGATGCGGTGAAGCCCGGCGCCGCCAGGGCGCTCGCAGCGCTGCGCCGGCTCGGGGTGCGCAGCGTGCTGCTGACCGGCGACAACGCCGGCGCGGCGGCTGCCGTGGCCCGCGAGATCGGCATCGACGAGGTGCGATCGCAGGTGTTGCCCGAGCAGAAGGCCGAGGCGGTCAGGGCGCTGCGCGCCGCCGGCGCGGACGGCATCACCGGACCCCGCGTGGTCGCGATGGTCGGCGACGGCGTCAACGACGCTCCGGCGCTTGCTGCGGCCGACGTGGGGATGGCAATGTCGACCGGCACGGACGTGGCCATGCATACCGCCGGCATCACGCTGATGCGGGGCGATCCGGCGCTTGTCCCTGCAGCGATCGACGTGTCGCGGCGCACCTACGCGAAGATCCGGCAGAATCTGTTCTGGGCCTTCGTCTACAACGTCGTCGGCATTCCGCTGGCGGCGCTCGGTTACCTGAGCCCGGTGATCGCCGGAGCCGCGATGGCCTTGTCGAGCGTCAGCGTCGTCACCAACGCGCTGACGCTGCGGCGTTGGCGCCCGCCCGGAGGCAACTGATGTCGATGCGTCGCAGGACTCTCGCTGCCCTCGCCGCCGGGTTGGCGGCACCCGTGCTGCCGAGAGCGTCGCACGCCGCGTCCCCGCGCGTTGCCCTGGTGCCGACGGCGCCGCAGTCCACCGGCCCGTTCTATCCGACCGACTGGAGCGGCGACATCGACAACGATCTCGTGGTCGTGCGCGGCGAGGCCGCGCGGGCGCTCGGCCGTGTCGCCCACCTTCGCGGACGGGTGCTCGATCGCGAAGGACGCCCGATGGCCGGCGCGATCGTCGAGATCTGGCAGTGCGACGCGAACGGTCGCTACCGGCATCCGCGCGACCGCGGCGGTGCTGCGCGCGACGTGCGCTTCCAGGGTCGGGGACGCACCCGCGCCGGCGACGACGGCACCTATGCGTTCCGGACGATTCGCCCGGTGCCGTACCCGGGACGTACGCCGCACATCCACGTCGCCGTATGGGCGCCGGACGGAACGCAGCTGGTCACCCAGGTCTACGTGGCCGGGGAAGCGGCCAACGAGCGCGACATGCTTTACAACGCGATCCGCGATCCGCGCCGGCGCGACAGCGTCACGGCGCGATTCGAACCCGCCGACCGGATCGAACCGGGCGCGCTCGCGGCGCACTTCGACCTCGTGCTCGGCTGAGCGTCGATCGACGTGCGCGGCCGGTCCGGCCGCGATCCGGGTGCCTTAAGACTGGCCTAAGACACCGCCGGCAAGATCCTCCCACGCATTTGGCACTCTGGAAATAGGGAGATCACTGGTGGAAGCATTGCCCGTACGATTCACGATCGATCTGCCCCTCGACCGCGCCAGCTCCCTGCTGCGGCGTGAACTCGAGCGCGAGGGTTTCGTCGTGGCCGGCTCCGTGCAACCGGAGGGCGAAGACCAGGACGGCAGGCCCGCTTCGCTCGCGCTGTACGCCTATCACGGTCCGACGATGCAGGCGGCCTCGCGCGCCGATCGTCGCGTCGGCCTGTACATGCTGTGTGCGGTCACGATCCGCCCCGCGGGCCAGGGTGCCAGCGAGGTGCAGGGCATCTCGCCGAACCAGCTGGCAGGCGTCTGGGGTGGCCGTCGTCTCGAGCAGCACGCGGTTGCCCAGCGCCAGCTTTTCGAACGGGCGCTGAGCCGGCTCGAGTTCGACTACGCTCCGGCCGACAGCGCGTCCTCGCTCCGTCGCAAGGCAGCCTGAGTCGCCCGCGGGTCCGGCGCTCGGCGAGTCAGCCGTCCCGCCCGTCGAGCCTGGGCGCCACCAGCATCGGCGCGTACTTCGCGAAGTACAGCGCGAACGCCAGGCTCCACGCACTCGCGGCCGCGACGATCCACGGCAGGTAGTCCGCGCCGGGCGCGGCGAACGAGCCCAGTCTGATCATCGCCGCTGCCTGCACCAGCAGGTAGGCGGCGACTTCGATCCGCCCCGCGATCAGCGGCCGCGCCGTGTGGCCGAGCGCGGTGCGCGTGATCATTCCCATGATCAGCCCGCTGATTGCACCCAGCGTCAGCGCGTGTACGCCGGCCGAGATCGGCAGCTTGCCGGCGACGCCGCAGGCGAGCAGCACCAGGCCGACCGGAATCCACGCATACGAGACGTGCAGGATCCACAGCAGCGCCTGGCGCCGTGCCGCCACGGGATTCCAGCCCGCCAGCCGCGCCGCCTGCAGCGCCGCGGCCGCCACGCAGGCTGCGACCGTCGGGGCCGCGGGCGCGCCGAGCAGCACCAGCAACAGCGCCGCGGCGGTAGCCGCGAGCGCGAGCACGTCGAGCCAGCGCCGGCGGTACTGGCGGATGCCGGGTAGCGCGTTTGCGGTGAACGACGGGATCACGCGCCCGCCGATCACGCCGATCAGCATGATCACCGTGAACACGAAGAAGTGCACCGCCGCCATCGGCGCGAACGCGACGCGGCCAGCGACCGCGAGGTGGAAAAGCGTGTTCGCCAGCAGGAAGGCGGTGAGCACCACCAGCACGAACAGGTTGCGATGGCTGCGCGCCTTCACGAGCACGAGGCCGAGCGCGATCATCGGCAGGATCAGGAACGCCGCGTCGGCGAGCATGGCCGCCGGAGAGGGGCCGAAGTAGTTGAACGCGCGAGCGGCGATCCACAGCGCGGCCAGGCCCGCGAGGGGGATCCCCGACGGCGTCGGCAGGCCGGTCCAGGCCCGCGCGGCGGTCAGCAGGAAGCCGACGATCACCGCGAGCGTGAAGCCGAAACTCATCTCGTGGGCGTGCCACAGCATCGCCGGGTACGCCGACGGGGGCGGCAACGCGCCGGCGAACTGCGCGATCCACAGCGGCACCGACACGGCCGCGAAGAGCGAGGCCAGCAGGTAGAACGGCCGGAAACCCAGCCGGAACAGCGCGAAACCGTGCGGCGGCGTGCCCGGCGCAGCCGGCTGCGGTTCGAGCAATGGCACGAGCACGGTGCGGACGGGGACGGGCTTCATGGCGGCCGGCCTTCAAGATCTATGAACAATATATCTTAATGCGAGGTCGCAGCCGATACAAGGCGGGTGCCGCGTCGCGGCGAACCCGCCGGGCGCCCGGTGCCGGGTGACGGCCCGCGGGCGGGTCGCAGACGATCAGTGCTTGCCCATCGACCCGTGTCCGCTCGCGGTCAGAGCGCGCACGCTCGCCTTGACCTCGACCGACTGGCGGGCCTTGTCGGATCCTTCGAACACCAGCGTGATCGGCACGGTATCGCCGACGTTCAGCGGCCCCTTCAGTTCCATCAGCATCACGTGGTACCCGCCCGGCTTGAACTCGACCGGCGTGCCGGCCGGCAGGTCGACACCGGCGATCGCGCGCATCTTCATGACGTTGTTCTCGAGCGCCATCTCGTGGATCTCGACGACGCCGGCGACCGGCGATCGCGCTTCGACGAGGCGCGCACCCTTGTCGGCGGTCAGTTTCATGAACGCGCCGCTGGCCTTCTGCGCGGCCACCGTGGCACGTACCCAGGGATCGGAGACCGTCACCTGCGCGAGTGCGGTGCCGGCGAGCGCCAGGGAGAGGAGGGAGGCTGTGATCAATCGCTTCATGTTCGGGTTCCTTCGGCGTCGCTCGCCGCAGTAGTCATGGGCGCGTCGGGGAAGGCCGCGCGCCTGGATGTCGGGGCAGTGGAACGGGCGGTCGACGATCCGCGTCGACGGCGCAGCGTTCAGGCGGGCGGCGGCGGCGCGCGAGGCCTGGCGGCGAGCCACGCGCGCCGGACGGGGGCGAGCCCTGTCGACGCTGCAGGCGGGGCCGCTGCCGTGGTGGCCAGCACGAACGCCGTGCCGTTCGCGGGTGGCGGGCCGGCCGGGTCGGGCGCGCCGAGGCAGGCCGGACAGTGTGTGGCGCCCGCGTCGTCACGCGGCGTCGGCGTGCCGCGCGACGGTCCGGATCCGCTGGTCCGTCGATCGCCGCTCCAGATCACGATGCGCCGGTCGCCGCCTCCTGCCGAGCAGAGTTCGGCGACGACGAACGGCAGCCCCTGCGCGGCAGCGAGCGCACGCGCGATCGACGGCGTCAGGGTTCCGGCCAGCATCGCCGCGCAGGCGAGCCAGACGACGAAGGGACGCGTGCGGCGCAGGTCGGACACGGGACGATTCTAGCCCGCCGTTGCCACTGCGCGCCCTGAGCCGGATCAAGCCCGTCCCTAGCGGCGTCCGACCGTCTCGGCGATGCAGCGCGTGACCACCGGCGGCCGTTCGCCGAGGTGGAACGCCAGGCGGCGCGCACGCAGCGCCACGTCGGCGGCGGTGACGCGGTCGAATCGCCGCAGATGCTCGACCCACGACTCGTCGACGAAATACTCGAGAAAGCGGCCGGGGTCGCTGGTGTCGCGGAACAGCTCCCACGACAGCGCGCCCTGCCGCAGACGGCTGCTGCGGCTTTCCTCCATGACACGACGGAACTCGCCGGCGCGCGCCGGGTCGATCCGGTACTCGATGGTCGTCATCACCGGACCCGCGTCGGGGTCGATCGGCTGGCTCGTCACCGGCAGTTTCCAGGCCGCCGACGGCGTCAGGTCTTCCTCGACGACGCCTTCGACACGGTAGCCCCGCGTCATCCACAGTGCGAGTCCCCCGGAGACTGCCGCGGCGGCGAGGGCGGTGCGCACGTCGGTCAGCGCAGCCACCTGTCCCCACAAGGCCGCGCCGATGCCGGCCCCGCCCATCAGCGCGACCTGGAAGGTCGACATGCCTCGGGCGCGCACCCAGTTCGGCAGCGCGAGCTGCGCGGAGATCGAGATCGAATTGGCCACCGTCAGCCAGGCGATGCCGGCGACCACCATGACGGGCACGGCCACGTAGACGTTCGGCGAGAACCCCGCGGCGACCATCGCCGCCGCCTGCACGAGGGATCCGTCGCGAATCAGCTCGTCGCGCGTGCGCTTGCTGCGCAGCCGCGGCAGCATGAAGACCGACACGATCGCACCGCAACCCAGCGAGGCGAACAGCAGCGTGTAGGTGCCGGCTGATCCGCCCTGCATTCCCCGGGCCACGAGCGGCAGCAATGCAATCAGCGCCGCCGATTGCGCGAAGAAGATCGTCGCGCGGATCAGCACCGCGCGCATTGCCGCCGACTGGCGCACGTACTGCACGCCGACGCGCATCGCGCCGAGGAAGCGTTCGCCGGGCAGCGCGCTCGCCTTCTGCTCGCTCTTCCAGCGCAGCACCAGCAAGCCGGCGAGGACCGACAAAGCGGCGTTGACGACGAATACCCACGCGGTGCCGACACTCGCGATCAGCGCGCCGGCGAGCGCCGGTCCGACGATCCGCGACGCGTTCATCGCCAGGCCGTTGAGCGCCAGCGCTGCCGGCAGCTGCGTGCGCGGCACCAGCTCGGCAACGACCGCCGAGTACACCGGCCAGCGCATGGCGAAGCCGATGCCGTTGGCGAACACCAGCACCAGAAGCAGCGTCGGGTTGATCGCATCCGACACGATCGCCAGGCCCAGCAATGAGGCGGTGCCCGCGACCCAGAACTGCGTCGCGATCAGGTAGCGCCGCCGGTCGAGGATGTCGGCGAGCGCGCCACTGGGCAGTCCGAGCAGGAACACCGGCATCGTCGCTGCGGTCTGTACCAGCGCCACCATGACCGGAGAAGTGGTCAGCGAGGTCATCAGCCAGGCCGCCGCGACGTCGTTCATCGCCATGCACGCGTTGGCGGTGACCCAGACGATCCACAGCGTCCGGAATACCGGATCGGCCAGCGGCGCGAACGCCGCCGTCGGCAGCGCCCGCCTGGGGGGTTGCGGACTGTTCGGCGACGAATCGGGCAAGCGGCGGCTCCTGGCAGGCAGCGGGCCGGTCGTCACGACCGCCCGTGCGCCCCCGCATTGTCGCTCAGCCCGGCGCCGGCGACGCCCGCGCCAGTTGCCGATAGACCTCTTCGGCGAGCGCCAGCAGCGTCGCGCGATCGGTCTGCGCCGACAGCGTGTAGCCGAATCGACCGTCGATCCAGTAGAACGCTGCGATTCCGCCATTGCCGTCGAAGCGGAACGCGGTGTCGCCGGCCTGCGCGCCGGCGTCGGCGACGTACAGCGTGAGTCGCGCGCCGCTGGCGTCCTGGTACATGAACTGCGCGCGCGCGCCGTCGGTGCCGGGCAGGAGCCGGCCCCCGACCAGCGACCAGCCCCGCGCATCCAGCGAAGGCGCCGTGAGCGGCGCGCCGAGCCGCTTCGACAGCCACTGCACCAGGTGATCGTGCTGGGCAGCAGCGACCTCGACCGGGTGTCGTACCTCGGGCGTGTAGACGACGTGCGCGGCGACCGCGTCGCGCACGAAGGCGGGCGGCGCGGTCCGCGCCACGTGCGAGTCCGTCGCCGCCAGGTGCGCGTGCGAGAGCCAGCCGACCGACCACGCGAGCGCTGCGAGCGTCGCCGCGGCGAGCCAGGCGCGAGGGTCGGCGGCTCGCCAGCCGGCGCCGCCGGTGGCCGTGTCGTCGTCGACCCGCGGTGCCGCGCCGCGCGAGCGGCGGCCCCGGGCCGCGTCGATCAGCCGCTGCGGCACCGGCTCGTCGAGCGTTGCCAGGCCGAGCTCGCGCAACGCGTCGGCCTGGCGGCGCCACGCGTGCGCCTCGGCGCGCAGCGCGGGGTCATCGTCGAGCCGGGCCTCGAACCGGCGCAGCCGCTCGCCGTCGAGCCGGGCGTCGGCCCACGCGTGCATCTCGTTCCGATCGGCAGTCATCGCTTCGGGACACCGTCACTTCATGAGTTTCAACCGAGGAGCCGCGAGCGGCTCGGAGAGCGCCGCGCGCGGCGCGGCACCCGCGTCCGGATCGAGCAGTTCGCGCAGGTGCGCGCGAGCCCGCGACAGGCGCGACATCACCGTGCCGACCGGAACGCCGACCACGGTCGCCACCTGTTCGTAGGACATGTCTTCGAACGCAACCAGAAGCAGCACCTGTCGCTGCGCCTGGGGCAGCGCGCGAAGCGCGCGCTCGAGGTCGATCGCCGCGACCCATCCCGCGGCCGGGTCGGCCGCGGAACTTCGCAGGATGGCCGCGTCGGCCGCGCAGGCTGCTGCGTCGGCGGCGTCGCCGGCCGTCTCGAGGCGGTAGCGCGGCCGGCGCGTCTCGCTGACGAACAGGTTGTGCATCAGCGTGAAGGTCCAGGCCCTCAGGTCCGAGCCGGGACGCCACTGGCCGATGCGCGCGCATGCGCGCTCGAGCGTGTCCTGCACGAGGTCGTCGGCCGCCGCCGCATCCGCGCACAGCAGCCGCGCGTAGCGGCGCAGGCGCGGGATCAGCGAGATCAGCCTGTCATGGACGTGCGACACGCCAGACGCCGTTGAAGCCGTCGCCGGTGCGGTCCCCGGGCTTTTGGTCCTTTGCCCAGTAGTAAAGCGGCTTGCCCTTGTAGGCCCACTGCGTGCGGCCGTCGTCGCGTCGAACGATCGTCCAGTCGCCTTTCGCCGTGCCGCCGTCGGCGAACAGCGGCGGCCAGTTGGTGGCGCACGGGCCATTGCAGACGCTGCGCCCCGAACCCACCGGGTCGCGGTCGAAGGTGTACAGGGTCATGTCCTTCGCGCCGACCAGCACCCCCGCCGACGTCGTCGCCGGGGTGGACTGCGTCGCACTGTCGTACATCGAACCCATCGAACTGCAGCCCGCCAGCAGCGCGGCGGCGCCCGCGGCAACCATCATCCTGACCATGAGTGCTCTCCGGTGGACGGGCCGGCCGCATGCCGGCCCTGCACGGTAAACGCGCGCCGATCCCTGAATATTCCGCCGCGCATGCGATCATCATGATCCGATCCCGAGCCTGGAGGAAGCCAGCGATGAACCCGTCCCGCGCCGTGAGGATCCATGAGTTCGGTCCGCCCGAAGTCATGCGCGTCGAATCGGTGGACCTGCCCGACCCCGGTGCCGGCGAGGCACGGGTGCGCCAGACGGCGATCGGCTTCAACTTCATCGACGTGTACCAGCGCAACGGCGCGTATCCGCTGTCGTTGCCGACCGGCCTCGGTCACGAGGCGGCCGGCGTGGTCGAGGCGGTCGGCGCGCGCGTGAGCGACCTGCGGCCCGGTGACCGCGTCGTCTGCATGAACGCCGGCGTCGGCGCGTACGCCGATCGCCGCAACGTGCCGGCCGAGCGGCTGGTGGCGTTGCCCGATGCCGTTTCCGACGAAGACGCCGCCGCGGTGTTCTTCAAGGCGATGACCGCCCAGTACCTGCTGAAGAAAACCCATCGGGTGCAGTCCGGCGACGTGTTGCTGGTGCACGCCGCTGCCGGCGGCGTCGGGCAGATCCTGTGTCGCTGGGCGAAGGCGCTCGGCGCGTTCGTCGTCGGCACGGCCGGCTCGGCGGCCAAGTGCGAGATCGCGCGCGCCGCCGGCTGCGACGCCGCGATCGACTATTCGCGCGACGACTGGCCGCAGGCGTTCCTGCAGGCGACCGGCGGGCGCAAGGCGCGCGTCGTGTACGACTCGGTCGGCCGCGCCACCTTCCTGAAGTCGCTCGATTGCGCCGCGCCGTTCGGGCTGGTCGTCGTCTACGGCGGCGCGTCGGGGCCGGCGCCGGCCATCGAACCGGACCTGCTGAACAAGAAGGGCTGCCTGTTCCTGACCCGCCCGTCGGTGTTTCCGCACAATGCCGACGTCGGTACGTTCCGGGCCAACGCGGCCGACGTGTTCGCTGCGATCGATGCCGGCCACGTTCGCGCGTCGATCGGCGCGCGCTTCGCGCTCGAGGAGGCGGCGGCGGCGCACCGCGCCGCGGAGGCGCGCGCGACGACCGGCTCGATCCTGCTGTTGCCCTGACGTCGGCGGCTCAGCGGCGCCGCGTGTCTCCGCGCTCGGCGGCCAGCACGGCCGCGAGACGCTCGCTCGCTGCGTCGGCCGCGAACTCGTCGACGGCGAGCGGCAGCTTGCGGCGCCAGTTCGGATGCTCGTCGACGGTGCCCGGCAGGTTGCACTGCTCGACGACGCCGAGCCAGTCCTCGGGCTGGACCATCATCAGCAGCGCCGGGCTCGACGCGAGCCACGCGTGCACCGCGTCGACGAGCGCGGGCGCGAGCGGGCCGCGCGCAAGGGCTTCGACGTCGGCGTCGGCCGGCAACCGGCCATCGCGTGCCAGCGCCACCAGCAGCCGCAGGCGATCGTGCTCGCGTGCGTGCGCGAGTTGCGCACGTGAAGCCTCGTCGGGGAACAGGCCGAGCGCGTCGCGCAGCCTGAGGTCGTGGCCGGACCACCAGCCGGCGAGCGTCGGCAGGTCGTGCGTGCCGATCGACACCAGAGCTTCGCGCGGGTACGCCGACGGTGCGATGAAGTCGCCCGACGCGTCGCGCTGGAAGTACAGCAGCCGGTACGACAGCACGCGCGCCCGCCCGAGTGCTTCGCGAACGGCGTCGGGAACCGTGCCGAGATCCTCGCCGATCACCATGCAGCGATTGCGGTGGCTTTCGAGCGCCACGACGGCGAGCAACTCGTCGAGCGGGTAACGGACGTAGCCGCCGTCGCGCGCGGTCGCGCCGTGCGGCACCCAGTACAGACGCATCAATCCCATCACGTGGTCGATGCGAAGCGCCGCGGCGTGGCGCATGCTGGCGCGCAGCACCTGCACGAATGGCGCGTGGCCGCGTTCGCGCAGCGCCTCCGGGATCAGCGGCGGCAGCCCCCAGTCCTGTCCCGACAGGTTGAAGTCGTCGGGGGGGGCGCCGACGCTCGCCGAGGCGGCGTAGCAGCCTTCGAAGGTCCGGCACTCCGAACCGGCGCGATCGACCGACACCGCGAGGTCGACGTAGAGGCCGATCGCCATGCCGCGCTCGTCGCAGCGCGCTGCGGCGCGCGCCAGCTGGCGATCGGCGTGCCACTGCAGGTACTCGTGGTACTCGATGCGCTCGATCGATGCGGACGACGCGTGCAGCGGCTCGTGTTCGGCCTCGAACGTCGCGTGCCGGCGCAATGCCGCGCCGGCCTGCGCCTGGAACGCCCGGAACTCCGCTGCGCGAGGCGTCGCGTGCGCGAGGTGCGCGCGGCGGAAGTGCGCATGGAGTTCGCGCAGCACGTCGTGCTTGGCGTCGGACACGCCCTCGAAGTCGACCAGCGCGGACGCGCGCAGCGCGTCGAGCCGTGCGGCAAACGACGGCGAGCGCACGCGGGCGCGCACTGCGTCGGCCTCGGCGAACTCGTCGACCGCCTCGACGTCGATCGCCAGCACGTCGAGCCACAGCCGCGACGACGGTGCGTACGGGCTGACGCGTCCCGGTTCGTTCGCGAAGCGCGCGTGCAGCGGGTTGAGCCCGATCGCACTGGCGCCGCGCATCGCGGCCACGTCGATCAGCGCCAGCAGGTCGCCGAAATCGCCGACGCCCCAGTTGCGCCGCGAGCGCAGGCCGTAGAGTTGCACCGACCAGCCCCAGACGCGCGCGCCGTCGTCGAGCGATGGCGGCCGGTAGCAGTGGGCCGGCGCGACGATCACCAGCACGTTCGCTTCGGTGTCGCCGGCGCGCAGCGCCAGCCGATGGTAGCCCCGCGGCAGGCCGGCGGCGATGGCGAGCGTGCGCGACTCGTGCGCGAGGCCGCCGACGTCGGCACGCTCCTTCAGCGGCAGCGCGTCGATGTCGGCCGCGCCTCGCCGGGCCTCGCCCGACTCGGGTGCCAGCCGCCATTCGACCCGGTCGCCGGGCCCGCGCCGCGGCAGCCTGAGCAGCACCTCGATCGTCTCCGCGGGAGCCGCGACCGCGACCACCGGCTCGGCCAGCCGTCGCCAGTAGCGATGGTGGGCCGTCGCCAGGCCGAGCTCGACATCGTCGGCGCTGTCGGCGGGCACGCCGAGGTCGCCGAGCAGCGCGCGCAGGCCTGCGTCGGACACGTCGTGGCGGCGTCCCCAGATGTCGTGGAAGCCGGCCTCGACGCCGTGCGCCGCGGCGAGCCACAGCAGGCGCTCGCGGGGTGTCGCCCCGCTCATGGCAGCGAGGCCGGGCGGGTCAGCAGCGCGAGCGAGCGGCCGTGCAGCGCGTAGCGGGCGCCGCCCGCATAGTGTTCACCGTCGGGCCGCGCCGGATCGCCGGCGGCGACCGGGGCCGCGTCGGTGCCGTCGCGCGCCGTGTCGAGGACGCGGCGCCAGGTTTCGCCGTCGAGCGCGGGCAGCACGAACGCCTCCTCCTCGTGGTCCGCGTTGAACAGCATCAGGAAGTCTTCGTCGCGCACCGGCCGGCCGCGCCGATCGACCTCCTGGAGCCCGGCGCCGGCGAGGTAGACCGCGAGGCAGCGCGCGTGCTCGCGCTCCCACTCGTGGTCGCTCATCTCGGTGCCGTCCGGACGCAGCCACAGGATGTCCTTGACGCCGCTGCCGTGCAGCGGGCGGCCCTGGAAGAAGTCGCGGCGCCGGAAGGCCGGGTGCTCGCGTCGCAGCTGCACCAGCCGGCGCACGAAGGCGAGCAGCGATGCGCGCTCGGCGTCGAGGGTCCAGTCGACCCACGACACGTCGTTGTCCTGGCAATAGGCGTTGTTGTTGCCGCGCTGCGTGCGGCCGATCTCGTCGCCCGCGAGCAGCATCGGCACGCCCTGCGAGAGCAGCAGCGTGGCGAGCAGGTTTCGCTGCTGGCGCGCGCGCAGTGCCCGGATCTGCGGGTCGTCGGTCGGGCCCTCGACACCGCAGTTCCACGACAGGTTGTGATCGTGGCCGTCGGCGCCGTTCTCGCCGTTGGCTTCGTTGTGGCGCTCGTTGTACGACACCACGTCGGCGAGCGTGAAACCGTCGTGCGACGTGATGAAGTTGATGCTGGCGTGCGGGCGGCGCCCCGAGCGGCCGTACAGGTCGCTCGACCCGGTGAGCCGGCGCGCGAACTCGCCGATCCGCCCGCCGTCGCCCTTCCAGTACGCGCGCATGCCGTCGCGATACCGGTCGTTCCACTCGGCCCAGCCGACCGGAAAGTTGCCGACCCGGTAGCCGCCCGCGCCGACGTCCCACGGTTCGGCGATGAGCTTCGCGCGGCTGAGCACGGGATCCTGCCTGATCACGTCGAACAGGCTGTTCCAGCTCTCGATGCCGCCGGCCGCGCGCGCCAGCGCCGGCGCGAGGTCGAAGCGGAAGCCATCGACGTGCATCTCGTCGGCCCAGTAGCGCAGCGAGTCCATCACCAGCTGCAGCGTGCGCGGGTGCAGCAGGTTCACCGTGTTGCCGCAGCCGGTGAAGTCGGTGTACAGGCGCGGGTCGGACGGATCGAGCCGGTAGTACGCGGCGTTGTCGATGCCGCGCAGGCCCAGAGTCGGTCCGAGGTGGTTGCCCTCGCAGGTGTGGTTGTAGACCACGTCGATGATCACCTCGATGCCGGCCGAATGCAGCGCCTTGACCATCGATTTGAATTCCTCGACGCGGCCCGTCGCGCTGTAGCGCGCCTCGGGCGCGAAATAGCCGAGCGTGTTGTACCCCCAGTAGTTGCGCAGGCCGCGCTCGACGAGGGGCCGCTCGTCGACGAAGGCGTGCACCGGCATCAGCTCGACGGTGGTGACGCCGAGTCGCCTCAGGTGGTCGATGACCGGCTGCTGCGCGAGCGCTGCGTAGGTGCCGCGCAGCTGCGGCGGGACCTCGGGGTGCCGCATCGTGAACCCGCGCACGTTGAGCTCGTAGATGACGGTCTCGTTCCACGGCACGTCGGGCCGGCGATCGGCGCCCCAGCTGAAGGCGGTCTCGATCACGAGCCCCTTCGGCACGAACGGCGCACTGTCGCGCCGGTCGAACGACAGGTCGCCCCGCTCGTGGCCGCGCGTGTAGCCGTACAACGCGTCGTGCCAGCGCAGCGTACCGGCGATGGCCCTGGCGTACGGATCGAGCACCAGCTTGTGCGGATTGAAGCGCAGGCCGAGCGCGGGCTCGTACGGCCCGTGCACCCGGTAGCCGTAGACCTGTCCCGGACGCGCCTGCGGCAGGTAGCAGTGCCAGACCTGGTCAGTGCACTCGTCGAGGACGATGCGCTCGATCTCGTTGCGACCGTCAGGGTCGAACAGGCACAGCTCGACCAGCAGGGCGTCGCCGGCGAAGAGCGCGAAATTCACGCCTTCGCCGTCCCAGGTCGCGCCCAGCGGATAGGGCCGCCCCGGCCAGGGACGATCAGCCACCGTCGATCTCCTTGAGCACCACAGTCGCCAGCGGCGGCAGCGTCAGCGCGAGCGAGCAGGGCTGGCCGTGGCTGGGCAGCGGCACGGCTTCGACGCCGCCGAGGTTGCCCCAGTCGGCGCCGCCGTAGATCTTCGCGTCGCTGTTCAGGATCTCCCGCCAGCGGCCGGCCGCGGGGACGCCCAGCGTGTAGTTCGTCCGCGGCACCGGCGTGAAGTTGCACGCCACCAGCACCGCCGGCGCGCCGGCGCGCGGCCGCCTCAGGAATGCGATGACGCTGTGGAGCGCGTCGCTGCAGTCGATCCACTGGAAGCCGTCGCCGGAGAAGTCGAGCTGGTGCAGCGCGGGTTCGTCGCGGTACACGCGGTTCAGGTCGGACACCCAGCGCCTCACGCCGTCGTGCCCGGGGAGCGACGCGACCCACCACTCGAGTTCGCCGTCGTGCGTCCACTCGCGGCGCTGGCCGAATTCGCTGCCCATGAACAACAGCTTCTTGCCGGGATGCGTCCACATGTAGCCGTACAGCGCGCGCAGGTTGGCGAACTTCTGCCAGTCGTCGCCGGGCATCTTGCCGATCAGCGACCCCTTGCCGTGGACCACCTCGTCGTGCGACAGCGGCAGCACGAAGTTCTCGTTGAACGCGTACCAGAGCGAGAACGTCAGCTTGTCCTGGTGATGGGCGCGGTGCACCGGGTCCTCGCGCGCGTAGGCGAGCGTGTCGTGCATCCACCCCATGTTCCACTTCATTCCGAATCCCAGTCCTCCGGCGTCGGTCGGGCGCGATACCATCGGCCAGGCGGTCGACTCCTCGGCGATCGTCAGCGTGTCCGGGTGGTCGCGGTAGACCGCTTCGTTGAGCCGGCGAATGAACGCGACCGCTTCGAGGTTCTCGCGTCCGCCGTATCGATTCGGGATCCATTCGCCCTTGCCGCGCGAGTAGTCGAGGTACAGCATCGACGCCACCGCGTCGACGCGCAGGCCGTCGACGTGATAGCGCTCGAGCCAGAACAGCGCCGACGACAGCAGGAACGCCGACACCTCGTGGCGGCCGTAATTGAAGATGCTCGAGCTCCACTCGGGGTGAAAGCCCTGCCGCGGGTCGGCGTGCTCGAACAGGTGGGTGCCGTCGAAGTACGCAAGCCCGTGCGCGTCGGTCGGGAAATGCGACGGCACCCAGTCGAGGATCACGCCGATGCCGTGGCGGTGCAGGTGATCGACCAGGTACATGAAGTCCTGCGGCGTGCCGTAGCGCGCCGTCGGCGCGAAATAGCCGGTCGTCTGGTAGCCCCACGAGCCGTAGAACGGGTGCTCGGTGACAGGCATCAGCTCGACGTGCGTGAAGCCGGTCTCGTGCACGTACGGCACCAGCGCCTCGGCGAGTTCGCGCCACGACAGGTGCCCGCCGTCACCGCGTCGCCGCCAGGAGCCGGCGTGCACTTCGTAGATCGAGATCGGCGCGTCGAGGGCATTGCGCGCTCGCCGGGTCGACATCCAGTCGCTGTCGTGCCACTCGTAGTCCAGCGTCCAGACGCGCGACGCGGTTCGCGGCGGCTCCTCGCAGAAGACCGCAAAGGGATCGCTCTTGTCGGGCACCGCCGCTCCGCTCGCCGACACGATCCGGTACTTGTAGGCCTGGCCGCGCTGCGCCGCGCCGGCGAAGCCCTCCCAGATGCCCGAGCCGTCCCAGCGGGGCTGCAGCCGGTCGGCGTCGCCGTTCCAGCCGTTCCAGTCGCCGACCACGCTGACCGAGCGCGCATTCGGCGCCCAGACCGCGAAGTGCGCGCCCGTCCCGCCTGGCTCCGGATGGCAGCCGAGGTGCCGGTGCAGCCGCGCGTGCGTGCCTTCGCGGAACAGGTAGATGTCGTGGTCGGTCAGCAAGCGGAAATCCCGGGTTCCTTGCGTGATGGTAAGGCAGCGAAGCCCGCCCCGCCGCGCGTGGCTCTTCCGGGTCTGGCTCCTCCGAGCCATTGTGGCACGGGGCTCGCCGGCGCAAAGTCGCGTCCTCGACACAACGGGCACGGCGGGCGCGCAGCGGCCGCCGAGCGAAGCACAAGGGAAGGGACATGAAGCCAGCAGACGAATCCGATCCGCGCCTCTCGATGCTCGAGACGATGATGACGATCCGCGCCTACGAGCAGAAGCTCGTGGCGATCAACGCGCAGACCGGCGCCGCCGGCACCTGCACCTCGGTGGGCCAGGAAGCCGGCGCGGTCGGCGTGGTGCGCGCGCTCGAGCGGCGCGACCGCATCGTGACCAACCACCGCAGCGCCGGACACCTGTTGGCGCGCGGCGCCGACGCGGGCCGGATGATGGCCGAGGTGCTCGGACGCGTCGACGGCTACTGCAAGGGCAAGAGCGGTTCGCTGCACATCTCCGCGAAGGAGCTCGGCGTGGTGCTCACGTCGACCATCGTCGGCGGCGAGCTGTCGATGGTCACCGGCGTCGCGCTCGCGCAGAAGATGGGCATGGGCGAGTCGGGCGGCATCGTGGCCACCTTCTTCGGCGACGGCGCGGCCTGCGAAGGCATCTTCCACGAGTCGATGAACCTCGCGGCGCAGTGGCAGTTGCCGGTCCTGTACGTCTGCGAGAACAACCAGTGGCAGGCCTACGTCCGCCGCGACGAGACCATGCCGATCGAGCACATCCGCACCTGGGCGGCCGCGCACGGCGTCGAGTCGGTGACGGTCGACGGCAACGACGTCGAGGCGGTGCACGCCGCCGCGCGCAAGGCGGTCGCGACGATCCGCGCGACCGGCCGGCCGTACTTCCTCGAGCTCGACACCTACCGGCTGCGCGGGCACTTCGAGCCCGACGACCAGAGCTACGTCGACGCCGCCGAACTCGAGGCGCGCCGCGCGCGCGACCCGATCCGCGTGACCTCGGAGCGGCTGATCGCCGCCGGCGTCACCCACCGCGGCGAGCTCGAGCACATCCAGCAGCGCGTCGACGCGACGATCGAGGCGGCCGCCGCCTTCGCCAACGGCTCGGCCTGGCCCGACCCGCGCGAGCTGACCACCGACGTCTACGCCTGAAAACGATACGAGGAATTCGACATGTCACAGATCACGGCAAACGATGCGGTCGGCCAGGCGCTGGCCGAGGAAATGCGGCGCGATGCGCGCGTCATGCTGTTCGGCGAGGGCGTCGCCACCAAGCGCCACGACCTGGTGCGCGAGTTCGGCACCGACCGCGTGCGCAATACGCCGCTGGCCGAGGCGATCATCGCCGGCACCGCGGTCGGCGCGGCCGCCAGCGGCCTGCGCCCGGTGGTCGACCTGCTGTTCGCGCCGTTCCTGACCTACTCGATGGACGCGATCGTCAACAGCGCCGGCAAGCTGCGCTACCTGTCGGGCGGCCAGTTCGAGTTCCCGATGGTGGTGCTGGCGATGACCGGCGCCGGCTGGGCCGTCGGCGGACAACACAACCACAACCTCGAGGCGATGTTCGTGCACGCGCCGGGCCTGAAGGTGGTCATGCCGTCGAGCGCCGCCGACTTCAAGGGGCTGCTGAAGGCGGCGATCCGCGACGACAACCCGGTGCTGTTCTTCATGGACATCGCGCTGACGATGGCGCCGGGCGAGGTGCCCGAGGCGGCCGACCACGTGGTGCCGCTCGGCAAGGCGGCGCTGCTGCGCGAAGGCAGCGACGTGACGCTGGTGTCGTATGCCAAGACCGTCGGCGCCTGCCTGGGCGCGGCCGAAGCGCTGGCCGGGCAGGGCGTGTCGGCCGAAGTGCTCGACCTGCGCACGCTCAAGCCGCTCGACGAGAAGGCGATCCTTCGCTCGGTGCGCAAGACCGGCCGGCTGGTGGTCGTGCACGAAGCGAACCGGCTGTGCGGCATCGGCGCCGAGGTGTCGGCGATCGTGAGCGAGCACGCGTTCGATGCGCTGAAGGCGCCGGTGCGCCGCGTGGCCGGGCCGGACGCGCCCGCCGCAGCGTCGTGGGTGCTCGAGCAGGCGGGGGTGCCGACCGCGGAGGCGGTGCGCGACGCGGTGCTCGGGATGGTGGGCGCGCGCGCGGCCGCCTGACCGGGCGACTGTGCAGGCGCCGGCGTCAGGCCGGGCCGAAGGGGTGAAACTGCAGGAAGGGGTGTGACTGCAAGAGAAGGGGTGAAACGGCCAGAAAGGGGTGCAAGGTGCGGAAGGGGCGGGCGGCGGCGGTCGATTACGATGCACGTCGCAACTCCCCGAAGCCGATCGCAGCCGCGCCTTCGCATGTCGTCACGCCACACTGTCCGCACCTGGTTCGCCGCAACCCTGGTCGTCGCGCTCGCCGGCTGCGCGATCGAACGCCGCCCCGACGAAGCGCCGGCGAGCCCGGCCGAGGTCCGCGCGCGAATCGTGGCGCTGCTGCCCTCGAACCTGTCCGACCGCGCCGGCTGGGCCGCCGACTACCAGGCGGCCTTCGCGGCGCTCGACGTCGTGCCGACGCTGCCCAACCTCTGCGCCGCGCTCGCCATCACCGAGCAGGAGTCGAGCTATCGCGCCGACCCGTCGGTCCCCAACCTGCCGAAGATCGCGCGCGAGGAGATCGACCGCCGGGCCACGCGCGTGGGCGTACCTGCGTTCGCGGTGCGCGCCGCGCTGCAGATCGGTTCGCCCGACGGCCGGACCTATGCCGAGCGACTCGACGCGGTCAGGACCGAGAAGGAGCTCAGCGCGATCTACGAGGACTTCATCGGCATGGTGCCGATGGGCCGGCGCCTGTTCGCGGGCTGGAACCCGGTGCGCACCGGCGGCCCGATGCAGGTGGGCATCGCGTTCGCCGAGCGACACGCGAAGCAGCGCCGCTACCCGTACCCGATGTCCGGCACCGTCCGCGACGAGGTGTTCACGCGGCGCGGCGGGCTGTACTTCGGCATTGCGCACCTGCTCGACTACCCGGCGTCGTACGACCGCCACCTGTACCGCTTCGCCGACTTCAACGCGGGGCGCTACGCGAGTCGCAACGCGGCGTTCCAGAGCGCGGTGAGCCTGTTGTCGGGAATTCCGCTCGAGCTCGACGGCGACCTGGTCCGCCACGACGGCGGCGACGCGGCGCCCGGGAGCACCGAGTTCGCAGTGCGTGCGCTCGGCCAGCGGCTGGGCATCGGCGATGCGTCGATCCGCCAGGCGCTCGAGCAGGGCGAGGACGCCGCTTTCGAGCGCAGCGCGCTCTACGCGCGGGTCTTCGAGCTGGCCGACCGGCTCGAGCACCGGCCGGTGCCGCGCGCGGTGATCCCGCGGATTGCGCTGAAGGGGCCCAAGATCACGCGCCAGCTGACCACCGGGTGGTTCGCGAACCGGGTCGACGAGCGGCACCGCCGCTGCATCGCGCGCGGCGAGGCCGCTACACTGCGGCCGTGAACAAGCCGACCGTTCACCACATCCCGGTGTGCCCGTTCTGCCAGCGCCTCGAGATCCTGCTGGCGCTGAAGGGCCGTCGAGGCGACGTCGATTTCGTCGTCGTCGACATCACGCGCCCGCGGCCCGCCTCGCTGCTGGAGAAGACGCGCGGCACGACCGCACTGCCGATCCTCGAGACCGCGGACGGCCGCGTGCTCAAGGAGAGCCTGGTCCTCATGCAGTACCTCGAGGACATCTACCCGGAGCGGCCCGTCGCTCAGCGCGACCCCTGCCTGCGCGCGGTGGAGAACATGATGGCCAGGATGGAGGGCGAGTTCGTCGCCCACGGCTACGGGTTCGTGATGAACCAGGACCCCGGACGCCGCGACGCGCTCAGGGAGAACATGCTGGGACAGTACCGGCGACTGGACGACTTCCTGTCGGAGCATGCATCCGACGGCACCTTCCTGTTCGGTGGGTTCGGGTGGGCCGAGGCCGTGTTCACGCCGCTGTTCATGCGTTTCTGGTTCCTCGAGTACTACGAGGATTTCCGGCTTCCCGACGACGCACGCTACGCGCGCGTGCGCAAGTGGGTCGACGCCTGCCTCGCGCACCCGGCTGCGCAGCAGGTGACGAAGGCGCAGATCGTCAAGCTCTATTACGACTACGCGAAGGGCGCCGGCAACGGCGCGCTGCCGCCGGGGCGCAGCAAGTCGTCGTTCGCGTTCGAGCCCGACTGGCGCTCGCGGCCCTGGCCGCCGCGCGACAAGTACGGGCACAGCGCGACGGACGCCGAACTGGGCTTGTGACCGTTCGCCCTGACCTGCGCCTGCGGCGCAAGTCAGCCTGCGCCGCAAGCCGAGAAACCTGCGCCCAACCGCATCTCACTCGACGGTAACCGATTTCGCCAGGTTTCTCGGCTTGTCCACGTCCGTCCCACGCGCGAGCGCGGCGTGGTACGCGAGCAGCTGCAGCGGAATCACGTGCAGGATCGGCGACAGCAGCCCGGCGTGGTCGCCCAGGTTGATGATGTTGATCCGGTCCTCGGGCTCGATGTGCGTGTCATGGTCGGCGAACACGAACAGCTCGCCGCCGCGCGCCTTGACCTCCTGCAGGTTCGACTTCAGCTTCTCGAGCAGCGCATCGTTCGGCGCCACCACGACCACCGGCATCTCGCTGTCGACCAGCGCCAGCGGGCCGTGCTTGAGTTCGCCGGCGGCGTACGCCTCGGCGTGGATGTAGGTGACCTCCTTCAGCTTCAGCGCGCCTTCGAGCGCGATCGGGAAGTGCACGCCTCGGCCGAGGAACAGCGCATGCTGCTTGGGCGCGAAGCGGTTGGCCCAGTGACGCACCGCCGGCTCGCATTCCAGCACGCGCGCGATCGCTGCGGGCAGGTGCCGCAACTGCACGAGCAGTTCCTTCTCGCGGGCAGGCGCGAGCCGGTTGCGCTGCTTGGCCAGCACCAGCGTGAGCACGAACAGCGCCGCGAGCTGCGTGGTGAAGGCCTTGGTCGACGCGACGCCGATCTCGGGGCCGGCGCGGGTCAGGAAGCGCAGCCTGCTCTCGCGGATCAGCGCCGACTCGGGCACGTTGCAGATCGACAGCGTGTCGCGCAGGCCCGTCGACCTGGCGTGCTCGAGCGCGGACCGCGTGTCGGCGGTCTCGCCCGATTGCGAGATCGTGATCACGAGCGTGTTCGGCAGCGAGACCGAATCGCGGTATCGGTACTCGCTGGCGATCTCGACCGACGCGGGCAGTCCGGCGATCGACTCGATCCAGTACTTGGCGACGCATCCGGCGTGATAGCTGGTGCCGCAGGCCAGGATCAGGATCTGTTTCGTGCGCGCGAAGATCTCCTCGGCCTCGGCGCCGAACAGGCCGGCCGACAGCGAAGCCGCGTTGGCGACCATCTCCAGCGTGTTGGCGACCGCGCCGGGCTGCTCGAAGATCTCCTTCTGCATGAAGTGCCGGTACTTGCCGAGCTCGATCGCGTCGGCGGTCAGCTGGCTCTCGACGATCGGCCGCTCGGCCGCTCGGCCGTCGCGGTCGACGATCGAGTAGCCGTCGGGGCGGATCTGCACGACGTCGCCTTCCTCCAGGTAGGCGACGTACTTCGTCACCTGCAGCAACGCGGAGGTGTCGGACGCGAGGAAGTTCTCGCCCTTGCCCGACCCGGCGTTGCCGATTCCCAGCAGCAGCGGCGAGCCCTTGCGCGAGCCGACCACGGTGTTCGGTTCGGACTTGTTGATGGCGGCGATCGCGTAGGCGCCTTCGAGTTCGCGCACCGCCTTTTGCACCGCGTCGAACAGGCTCGAACCGGTTGCGAGGTAGCTGTGCAGCAGGTGCGCGATGACCTCGGTGTCGGTCTCGCTGCAGAACTCGTAGCCCGCGTCCTTCAGGCGCCTGCGCAGCACCTCGTGGTTCTCGATGATGCCGTTGTGAACCACCGAGACCTCGATGCCCTTGCCCGCCGAAAAGTGCGGGTGCGCGTTCTTCTCGGTGACGCCGCCGTGCGTGGCCCAGCGCGTGTGCGCGATGCCGGTCGGCGCGTCGGCGTGGACCTCGCGCGTGCGCGCCTCGAGCTCGGCGACGCGGCCGACCGCGCGCACCCGCTCCATCGAGCCGTTCATGATCGCGATGCCGGCCGAGTCGTAGCCCCGGTACTCGAGCTTGCGCAGTCCCTCGATCAGGATCGGGACGACGTTACGTCGCGCGACGGCTCCGACGATTCCACACATCCAGTTGCTCCTTGCTGCGGCCCGGCCCGGGCCTAGGTCTTGCCGGCGGCCTTCCTGGCCCGCCGTTTCCACGAATCGACCGTCGTCTGCTGCGTGCGAGACAGGGTCAGCTTGTGCTCGGGCGCGTCGCGCGTCAGCGTGGTGCCGGCGCCGAGCGTTGCGCCGCGACCCACGCGCACCGGCGCCACCAGCTGCGAGTCGCTGCCGATGAACGCGTCGTCCTCGATGATCGTCTGGTACTTGCTGGCGCCGTCGTAGTTGCAGGTGATCGTGCCGGCGCCGATGTTCACGCGCTCGCCGACCACGGCGTCGCCGACGTACGAGAGGTGGTTGGCTTTCGACTTCGCCGCCATCCGCGTGTTCTTCATCTCGACGAAATTGCCGACGCGCGTGTCCTCGCCGAGTTCGGTGCCGGCACGAAGGCGCGCGTACGGCCCGACCCGCGCGCGTGCGCCGATCGACGCGCCCTCGGCGTGCGTGAACGGCAGGAGCTGCGCGCCAGCGCCGACGCGGGTGTCGCGGATCACGCAGTTCGCGCCGATGCTGGCGCCGTCCTCGAGAACGACCTTGCCTTCGAACACGCAGTTCACGTCGATCGCCACGTCGCGCCCGCACACCAGTTCGCCGCGCACGTCGAGTCGCGCGGGGTCGGCCAGCCAGACGCCGTCGTCCATCAGGGTTGCCGCCAGTCGAGCCTGGAAGATTCGTTCGAGTTCGGCCAGCTGTCGCTTGCTGTTGACGCCGAGCGTCTCCCAGACTTCGGACGGTTGCGCCGAGACCACCGGAACGCCATCGTGGACCGCGGCCGCGACCACGTCGGTGAGGTAATACTCCTTCTGGGCGTTGTCGTCCGACAAGGCACCCAGCCAGCGCGCCAGCGCCGCGGTCGGTGCGACCAGGATGCCCGTGTTGACCTCGCGGATCGCGCGAGTCGCCGCGTCGGCGTCCTCGTGCTCGACGATCTGCAAGATCCGGTCCCCGTCGCGGACGATGCGCCCGTAGCCCGCCGGGTCGGGCAGGTCCACGGTGAGCAGCCCGAGCTTGTCGGCGCCCGCGGCGTCGATCAGCCGCGCCAGCGTGTCGCGCGAGGTCAGCGGCACGTCGCCGTACAACACCAGCGTCGGCACCGCCGGGTCCAGGTGCGGCAGCGCCTGCATCACGGCGTGGCCCGTGCCCCGTTGCGGCTGCTGCAGCGCCCAGCGCAGGTCGTCTCCGGCGATCGCCTTCGGCACGGCTTCGCCGCCGTGGCCGTACACTACGACGATCCGGCGCGGGGCCAGGCTGCGCGCGCAGTCGACGACGTGCGCGAGCAGGGGTTTGCCCGCCAGCCGGTGCAGCACTTTCGGCAGGTCCGAGCGCATCCGCTTGCCCATCCCCGCGGCGAGGATCACGACGTTCATCTTTTCCTTTTGTATTCAGGAACTTGAAGAAAGTTTTCAGGGTGTTTCTCGAAAAGCTTATCACGCGCTCGTGGCGGATCCTGATACCGCTCGTCGCCAGCTGCCTGCTGGCCACGGCGTGCTCGTCGACCCGCTTCGGCTACGACATGGTGCCGTGGTGGCTCGGCTGGCAGCTCAACCGCCATCTCGACCTCGACGATGACCAACGCGAACTGGTCAGGGTCCGCGTCGATGCGCTGCACCGCTGGCATCGTCAGACGCAACTGCCCGCTTACACTGCCTTCCTGGCCGACGTCCAGTCCCGCCTGCACGGCCCGGTCGGGGCCGGCGACATCGGCCGCTGGCGCGAGTCGGTCCATGCCGCGTGGAAGCCGATTGCCGAGCGCGTGGCCCCCGACGTCGCGACCCTCGCGCTGACCCTGCAGCCGCGCCAACTCGAGCAGTTGGCCCGCCGGTTCCGGGAGTCCAGCCGCGAAGAGCGCCGCAAGCTGCTGCCCGACGACGCCGAGCGCCGCCAGGCGGCGCGCGTCGAGCGGGTCCTCGAGCGGGTGCGCTTCTTCGTCGGCGACCTGCCGTCGCAGCAGGAGGACGAAGTGCGCTCGCTGGCGGCCGCGTTGCCGGCGATCGAGCCGGACTGGCTCGCCGAGCGCGAGGCGAGGCAGCAGGCGGTGCTCGCGGTGATCGGACGCATCGTGCGCGAGCGCCCGGCGCCCGAGCTCGCCGAAGCCTGGTGCCGCGAGATGCTGGACGGGCTGTGGCGCAGCGCCGACCCGGGCCGACGCGAGGCGATCGCGAGGTCGGCGGCGGCGGGCGACGCGCTGTCGGCGACCGTCCTCGAGCGCTCGGCGCCCGCGCAACGCGAGAGGTTGCACGCGCGGCTGCGCGGCTTCGTCGAGGACTTCAGCGTGCTGGCGGCCCGTTGACCGCATCGGGGTGACCGCGGCCGCCGGCCACCTGCGGCGCGAGCGACCCGGCGACCATCCCGAAGATCGCGGCGCCCAGACCGACGATCTGCGGTGGCAGCAGCGCCTCGGGGGCCGACAGTTCCATGATTCCCCAGGCGGTCAGGCCGAGCACGATCGACATCATCGCGCCCTGCGGGGTGGCCCGTCGCCAGAACATTCCGAACGCGAGCGGCGTGAACGCCGCGACCAGCGTCACCTTGTAGGCGTTCTGCACCATCTGGAACATCGACGACTCGCTGTTGAGCGCGAACGTCATCACGCACAACGCGAAGATCACCAGCACCATGCGCAGCATCAGCAGCATCTGCTTCTCGCGCATCCGCCCGCCGATGAGCGGTCGCAGCACGTTCTCGGTGAACACCGCGGTCGGCGCCAGCAGCGCGCCGCTGGCGGTCGACAGGATCGCCGACAGCAGTGCGCCGAAGAACATCACCTGCGCGAACAGCGGCGTCTGCGACAGGATCAGCTGCGGCAGGATCAGCTGGAAGTCGAGGCTGTCGTCGGCGAGCACCGCGCGCACCTTGTCGGGCTCGATGAGCAGCGCCGACACCGCGATGAACATCGGCACGAACGCGAAGACCAGGTAGAAGGTGCCGCCGAGCAGGGTGCCGCGCACCGCGGTGTCCTCATCCTTCGCCGACGTGACGCGCTGGAACACGTCCTGCTGCGCGATCGAGCCGATCGCCATCGTCGCCCAGGCGGCGACGAACGCGATCCAGTCCTTCAGCGTCGCCTGCGGCCAGAACTCCAGCTTGCCCTCGGTGAACGCCGCTCCGACGACCGTCCCGAAGCCGCCGGCCATGCCGCCGAGCAGCCACGCGATGTACAGAAGCCCCAGCACGATGATCACGGTCTGGAACAGGTCGGTGAAGGCGACCGACCACATGCCGCCGAACAGCGTGTAGACCAGCACGACGCCGGCCCCGAGCACGATGCCCTGCGGCAGCGTGATCGCGCCGCCCGACAGCGTGTTGAAGACGATGCCCAGCGCGACCAGTTGCGCCGACGTCCAGCCGAGGTACGACAGCGTGATCGCGACGCCGGTGCCGATCTCGACCGTGCGATTGAATCGCTTGCGGTAGAAGTCGCCGATCGTCAGCAACTCCATCCGGTAGAACGGGCGGGCAAAGAGCAGCGCGACGATGATCAGGCAGAACGCCGCGCCGAAAGGGTCGGCGACGACGCCGTGCAGCCCGTCGCGCAGGAAGGTCGACGACACCGCCAGCACCGTCTCGGCGCCGAACCAGGTCGCGAACACGGTGGCCATGTTCATGTACAGCGGCAGGCTGCGGCCGGCGACCAGATAGTCCTTGGCGTTCCTGACGCGCTGGGCGGCGTACAGGCCGATGCCGACCGTCACGGCCAGATAGATCAGCACGAGCAAGGTCAGCATGGTCGGGGGCGTCCGCAAAAGGCGGCCGAAACAAGGCGGCCGAAACAGTAACCGAACTCGACAGGCCGGTAAAGGCGAACCGGCTGCGGCGCGGGCGGCGGGCGCCGACCGGCCAGCGCGGCCCGCTCACCAGCCGAGGAAGCGGCCCGCTTCGAGCGCCAGCAGGGCGACCAGCACCGCCACGAACAGGCCGATCCAGCGCCGCGTGCGTCGCTGCTCGGCGACCAGCCTTTCGAGCAGCGCGCCGAACTGCGGGCCGGACTGCGGCCGGCCCGCGCGCACCAGCGCCGCGTGCGCCAGCCGCGGCAGTTCCGGCAGCAGCCGACTCCAGCGCGTCGACTCCTGGCGCACTCGCTCGTTGAAGCCGGCCGGGCCGATCTGTTCCTGCATCCAGCGTTCGAGGATCGGCTTGGCGGTGACCCACAGGTCCAGGTCGGGGTCGAGCTGGCGCCCCAGCCCTTCGATGTTGAGCAGCGTCTTCTGCAGCAGGACCAGTTGCGGCTGGATCTCGACGTTGAAGCGCCGCGAAGCCTGGAACAGCCGAAGCAGCACGAGACCGAGCGAGATCTCCTTCAGCGGCCGGTCGAAGAATGGTTCGCAGCACGCACGCACGGCGCCTTCGAGTTCCTCGACCCGGGTCGTCGGCGGCACCCAGCCCGACTCGACGTGCAGCTCGGCCACGCGCCGGTAGTCGCGCCGGAAGAACGCGAGGAAATTCTGCGCCAGGTAGTCCTTGTCGAAGTCCGACAGCGTGCCGACGATGCCGAAGTCCAGCGCGATGTAGCGGTTGAAGTCCGGTCCCGAATCGCCGACCAGGATGTTGCCGGGGTGCATGTCGGCGTGGAAGAAGCCGTGCCGGAACACCTGCGTGAAGAAGATCTCGACGCCGTCGCGCGACAGCCGCTTCAGGTCGATGCCGGCTTCGCGCATCCGTTCGATCTGGCTCACCGGGAACCCGTGCATGCGCTCCATCGTCAGCACGTTGGTCGCGCACCAGTCCCAGTACATCTCGGGGATGCGAAGCAGGCGGGAGCCCTCGAAGTTGCGCCGCAGCTGGTTGGCATTGGCGGCTTCGCGGATCAGGTCCAGCTCGTCGTGCAGGTACTTGTCGAACTCGTCGATCACGTCGAGCGGGCGCAGGCGGCGTGCGTCGGCCGACACGCGCATCAGCAGGCTGCCCGCGGTGCGCAGCAGCTCGAGGTCGCGCTCGATGACCGGCGCCATGTTCGGGCGCAGCACCTTGACTGCCACGTCGCGGCCGTCCTTCAGCCGGGCGAAATGCACCTGCGCGATCGACGCCGACGCCTGCGGCGTGCGCTCGAAGTCGTCGAACAGTTCGTCGATCGGGTGGCCCAGCCCGCGCTCGATCTCGCGCACCGCGAGCTCGCCCGGGAACGGCGGCACGCGGTCCTGAAGCTTTGCCAATTCGTCGGCAACGTCCGCCGGCAGCAGGTCGCGCCTCGTCGAGAGCACCTGGCCGAACTTGACGAAGATCGGGCCGAGACTCTCGAGGGCGTGGCGCAGCCGCTCGCCGCGCGGCGCGTCGAGGCGCCGGCCGAAGCGCAGCACGCGCGCGGCCGCCAGCGCCCAGCGCGAACCGGTGGTCGCCGCGGCGCCCGAGGCGGCGAGCTCGTCCAGGCCGTGGCGCCAGGCGACGAAGACGATGCGGATCAGGCGGGTGGTGCGCAAGGCGTGGTGCGGGAAGGGGCGTGGAGGGGTGTAGGGAGCGTAGGGGCTGGAGGGGCGCGGAGCGGCCCGGAACGGACGCGCCATTCTAGCCGTCGGCAGGGATAT
>Ga0209476_10000346_pt1 | contig 31365 bp, 26 predicted proteins | sample KloWWTrecipitate_FD_187179 | JGI IMG/M metagenome (GOLD analysis project Ga0209476, IMG submission 187179) | Active sludge microbial communities from Klosterneuburg, Austria, studying microevolution and ecology of nitrifiers - Klosterneuburg... | ecosystem: Engineered > WWTP > Aerobic digester... | reverse complement strand
TAGCCCGCACCGTGGTGCACCAAGGCGAGGTCGTGGCAACACCCGTTGTGGCGGCACCCGTCTCCGCTGCCCAGGTGCGCACTGCCCGCAGCTCACGCTTCGAGCCGGACGCAATCATTGCCGCCGTTGGGGGGCTCGTGCTGCTCCTGGTCGGCCTCATCGCCATCACACGGGGCGGCTTCGACGGGCCGATGTCCGACCCGGTCGTCGAAGTCCTCGGCTTCACGCACACCACCACCCTCGGCCTCATCGAAGCCGGCGTCGGGCTGTGCCTGCTCATCGCCGGCATCACCCGCTCGCGCTCAGGAGCACTGTTCTTCGGTGCAGCACTCGGCATCGCCGGCTTCGTGGGCGCCGTCCAGACGGCATCGTTCAAGGAATCACTTGCCCTCGAATCATCGATGGCCTGGCTCGCAGTCCTGGCTGGCATCGTCATCGTGCTCAGTGCGCTGATGCTGCCCCGCTTTGCTCGCCGCTCGACCGTGATCGAACGGGTCTGAGCCATGGCCGAGTACGACGAGGTCGAACAGAACCGTGGTGCCGTCCATCGCCGTGACATCGCCGCCATCGTTCGTGTGGTGGTCGTGGTCGCGCTCATCGTTGCCTTCATCGCGGTTGCCCTCGACAACCGAGGGGACGTCCGAGTCGGGTACGCCATTGGGGAAGCTATGGCCCCCGGATGGCTGGTCATCTTGCTCTCAGCCCTCGGGGGATTGATCATCGGGTGGTTGTTGCGGTTGCGATCTCGATCGCACCGCGACTGACCCCCGATGCGCGCTGCCGCTGGTATGGAGGCACTCCCGTCGCCTCCATGCCAGTGGCGCGTCGTCATCGCGACACACTGGTTCGATGATCTCTGCAGACCTCTCCACCCTTGCCGTCACCACCGGCACACTTCTTCGCGAACGGGGTGAAACGGTGGTCGTCGCCGAGGGGTCGGCCGGCGGGCTGATCTCGGCGGCACTGCTCAGCGTGCCGGGCGCATCCGCCTACTTCGTCGGTGGTGTTGTTGTGTACACCGCGGCAGCGTTCAGAGCTTGGATCGCGGGGGCGGTGGAATCACCCGGGCGTCTTCGCGGCGCCACAGAGCCGTTCGCCCTCCATCTCGCCGAGGCCGCCGCCGTCAAGCTGGGCGCCACCTGGGGTATCGGTGAGGCCGGGGCAGCTGGCCCTTCGAACCCGTACGGTGACCCAGCCGGCCACTGTTGGGTCGCCGTTGCCGGACGGGCTACAGCAACACGGCATGTGCTCACCGGCAACGAGGACAGGGCTGAGAACATGGCGGCGTTCGCCGTTGCGGCACTGACCCTTCTGCGCGACATGCTGGAAGGAGCGCCCGCCCAATGACCACTCACGAGCACGAGATCACCGAGCCCGTCGACCTGTGCATCCCCGACGGTACGACCCTCGACCCCGCCGCCCTCGGCTGGTCGCGCGTTCCGCTGCACCGTGCCAACCTCGACGGCCGGCCCGGCGAGAACAAGCGTTGGGACTACTGGGCGATCCTGGCGGGCGACCTCGTCGTGAGCTGCGTGTTCGCCGACGTCGACGTGATCGGCATCGCCGACGTGTGGTGGGTCGACCTCCGCGACGGGACGACCGGTGGTGCCGGCATGTTCGCCGGCGGCGGGAAACTGCAACTGCCCGAACGACCCGGCACCGCTCCCCTTCACGCGGCGGACGGCACGTTCACGCTCGACATCGTCGACGATCCGAACGGCACCCGCCTCACCGCCGGCTGGACCGAACCCGACGGCAGACTCGGCCACTTCGACGTCACCGTCGCGCTGCCACCCGGCCACGAGTCACTGAACGTCGTCATCCCCTGGAGCGACCGGCTCTACAACTTCACCTCCAAGCACCAGGCTCGTCCGGCACAGGGCGAATTCGTGATCGGTGATGTGCGGTGGCCCGTCGGCCAAGGTGGTGACGAGGCGTGGGGTGTGCTCGACGTCGGTCGCGGCCGTTGGCCCAGCCAGATCACGTGGAACTGGGGCGGCGGCGCGGGCACGTGCGGCGAACACGTCGTCGGCCTGCAGTTCGGCGCCAAGTGGACCGAAGGCTCGGGCTTCACCGAGAACGGCATCATCGTCGACGGCCGACTCAGCAAGCTCGGCAACGAAGTCGAGTGGATCTACAACTGGGACGACCCGATGCAGCCATGGCGCATCGTCGATCCCGGCGGTCAGCTCGACGTCACTCTCAACCCGCGCTACGACAAGCATTCCAAGGCCGCCGGCGAGGCCGTCGACGGCAGCGAAACCCACCAGGTGTTCGGCACCTGGTCCGGTCGGCTCCGCACCGACGACGGGTTGGAGCTGGAGGTCGACGGCCTTCAAGGCTTCGCTGAAGAGGCCCGCCAGGACTGGTAGACCCACCCCCACGATTCGGGTGTCCGCTCCCCATACGAAGCACCGGATCACATAGGCTCCCACGATGCTTCGCTCTTCACGCGTCACCGTTTCCCTGAGCATCGTCGGCCTTGCGTTGGTTCTCGTTGCGTGCAGCAGCGATCGCAACGCCTCGCTGACCACCGTCGCGCCAACGATCGCTGCCGCGGAAACAACCGCCGTAGCGGAGACCACGGTGGCGGTCGAAACAACGGCCGCCGACACGACGGTGGTCGTCGACACCACCGACGCACCGGCAGATTTCGTCGCGTTCACATCGGATGAACTGCTCGCCGCGCTGCCCACCATCGCCGACCTCGGCGCGGACTGGAACGATTCGGGTGCCACCGCGGCAGTCGACCCGGAGGGCGCCGAAGGCCTCGGCATCGGAACCTGCGGCGGGCTGAACGCCGCAGGTCGAGCGCTGGCCGGCAACGCCACGGCGATCGTGCAGGGCCCCACCCAGATCGGGTCAGACCAGCGTCGCGGCGCGACCGCGATCTACGTGTTTGCCGACGACGTTGCCGCGCAGGCGTTCGTCGACATGACTGCCGATCTGGCCAGCTGCCCTGACGGTGTCACGTGGCAATGGATCCAGAAGGCGAACCCCGTTGCCCCGAACGAGTTCAACGGGTTCGGCCCCGGCTTCGAGGATGTCACCGAGAACCAGACCTGGAACTTCACCGAGACGGCCACCAGCGCCTATGGCGACGACGGCACCGACGTGTTGTTGGCAACGGTGGAACGCTCACGCGAACTCACCGCTGCCGGCATCACCTTCAGCCAGGTGGACAGCACGGTGCTGCGCTACGACCGTTTCGACAACGTCGTGATCACCACCGCAATCAGCGGCACCTGGGATCAGCAGGGCTACATCGGCGCCGAGGACCTGGTGAACTTCCAGCCGACGGCCGACGACCTCGACGCCTACACCGCGTTGGTCCAGCCGGTCGTGCTCGCCCACCTCGGCTGGGAGTAGTCACCGACCACGCCCCGATACAGTCCTGCATCGTGAGCAGCGACGGGCGCCTCAGCGCATGGGCACGTGGCCAACTGCCCCTACTCAGGTTGCTTGCCGTGCTACTGCTCGCCATCGGTGTCGGTGCCGCGGTGTTGAAACTCACCGTGACACCGAACGACGATTCAACCGACGCGGGTGCCCCTGCCACCACTGTCTCCAGCGCCGAGATCGGTCCGCTCACCAGCGACGCCGACGCAGCAGCCTCGACGACGCAACCGACAACAACGACCACCGCCACTACGACGACTGTGGCCCGCAACAGCACCACCGACACGGCGCCACCGGATGGCAAGACCAGCGCCGAGCGCCGGCTGGTCAGCAGCTTCGTGGTGAAGAGCGACGACCTGCAGCCCAAGAGCATCGTCTCGTCAGAGACCGGGCTGTTCTTCGCGCAGAACATGATGTACCGCCACAACATGATGGTCTTCGATCGCGCCGGCAACACCGTCACGCTCATCCCCGACAACGTCGACCTGGCCGCGTATGGAATTGCCGGTGGCGTAGAAGCGCAGGGCTCACCGGTCGAGGCTGTGTTCACGCCCGACGCCTCGTACGTCTACGTCTCCAACTACAAGATGTACGGCAAAGGTTTCGACCCGTCAGCCAGTGACGACTGCAACCGCGGCAAGTGGGACGACAGTTACGTCTACAAGATCAACACGACGACGTTCCAGATCGAGAAGGTCATCGCCACCGGCTCGGTCCCGAAGTTCATGGCCATCACCCCCGATGGCAGCCGGCTGTTGGTGTCCAACTGGTGTGGCTTCGATGTGTCCGTCATCGACCTGACCACCGACACCGAGATCACCCGCATCGACGTCGGCCGTCACCCGCGCGGCATCGCCATCACGCAGAACTCGCGCTTTGCCTACGTCACCATCATGGGCGAGGACAAGATCCTCAAGCTCGACCTCCAGGGCAACTACGTCCTGAGCTCAGTCGGTGATCCGGGTCGCACACCTCGCCACCTGCAGCTCTCCCCCGACGACCGCTATCTCTACGTCTCCAACAACCACGGCAACCTGATTCGCAAGATCGACCTGAACACCAACTCGGAGGTCGGCACCGCCAAGACCGGTGTCGAGCCGCGCACCATGGTCATCTCCGATGACGGCGAGAGCCTGTACGTCGTCAACTACGAAGACGGCACCATCAGCAAGGTGCGCACGTCGGACATGAAGATCCTGCAGACCGAGCACTCCGGTTACCACCCCGTCGGCGTCACCTACGACAAGGTGACGCGCCAGGTATGGGTGGCCAACTACGCCGGCTCGCTGCACGTCTTCGTCGACGAATAGCGCGCTGTCCGACGGGGATCAGGAGCGGGCGAACTCGCGGATCACGCGACCCGGACGCTCGCCGGTGTTGTTGCCCTGCTCGGTCACGATGGCCCCGTTGACGATGGTGGCTGCATACCCGCGTGCGCGGATCTGCAGGCGGCCGGCGCCATTGGGGAAGTCGTTCACGTAGGTCGGCTGGTCGGAAGCCAGCGTGTCGATGTCGAACACGTTGACGTCCGCGAACTGACCCACCTGCAGCGTGCCGCGCTCCTTCAAGCCCAACACGCTCGCCGGCATCGCCGACAGCCGACGAACGGCTTCCGGCAAGGTGGCCAACTGACGCTCGCGCTGCCAGTAGGTGAGGTAGTGCGTGCTCATGTCGGCATCGCAGATCTGGCCGGCGTGCGCGCCGGTGTCGGCGAGGCCTGGGTACACGTTGTCCATCGCCAGCACCTGCGCAAGACCGTCGACGTTGCGGTTGAAGAACCACGTGTTGAACAACTCATGACCATCGCTGGCGATCAGTCGGTCGATCACGTAGTCCACCGGATGCACGCCCAGTTCGGCCGCGCGGGTGGCGACGGAACGACCGCCTGTCTCGCTGTAGTCGGGCGAGGCACCGGTGCCCAGCGGATAGATGTGATTGGCGTCGTACCAGAGGCCCTTCGCCACGCCCTCCTCCACCAATGCCGCGCGGGTGGCCGGATCCTTGAGCGCAGCGACACGGTCGGCCAACGTCGGCAGGCCCATCAGCGCCTTCCACTTCTGCCCCTTCACCGGGGCAATCTGCGCGAGGCCGCATAGCGATCCGCTCGGTCGGGTCTGGCTGGCCATCGTCATCCGACCGAGGTTGGCGTTCGTGTCCGCGAGCAGGGCACCGAACATGTCGACACCGGCGTTGCTGCTGTTGCCCGCGCCGCCGGAGAACAACACGTCACCACACGACCGCGCCATCTCGCGCAGCAGTGTGACCTCGTGTTCTGCTTTGGTCGCGAAGTCGTTGACGGCTTGGAACAGGCCGCCGCCGGCAGCGTTCATCCCATCGGCGATTGCCATGTACTCGTCGATGGGCGCCAGCGTGCCGGGCACGTAGCGACCATCCGGAACCGTGTGCAGCAAGATGCGCGACGTCGAGAAGCCGACCGCACCACCCGCGATGGATTCCTGCACGATGTCGCGCATGCGATTGAGTTCTTCGGGCGAGGGTGGCTGGTCGCTGAGCGAGCGCTCACCCATCACGTTGTAACGAACCGCGCAGTGCCCGACCAGACCAACGATGTTGAGCGCCGGCCGCATGCCCTGCACCGCATCGAGGTATTCGGGGTAGGTGCTCCAGTCCCAGCTGAGGCCGCCGAGAATGGCCTCACGCGGCACGTCCTCCACGCTCTCCATCATCTCCGCGAGGAACACACGGTGGTCGGGCGCGACCGGCGCGAACGTGACGCCACAGTTCCCGATGAGCACGGTGGTGACGCCGTGCCACGAGCTGGAGGTCATCATCGGATCCCACGCAACCTGCGCGTCGAGGTGTGTGTGTAGGTCGATGAAGCCGGGCGACACGATGAGGCCGCTGGCGTCGATCTCCCGTGTCGCCTGCGCAGCCGAGAGATCGCCGATGGCGGTGATGCGATCACCGTCGATCGCCACGTCGGCCCGATAGCCCTGCGCGCCTGTTCCGTCGATGATCGTGCCGTTGCGAATGATCAGGTCGTGTGCCATGAAGTCCCCTCGGTTCTGTCCCGACGGATGTTACGGACGCGGTTCGCCCGCTGCCGAAGTGGGCGTTCCCAGGTTTGCGAGCGGACACGAGCGGGTACCACCGCACATGACAACAATCCTGATCATCGTCGTAATTGTCCTCCTCGTTGGCGGCGGTGGCTTCGGCTACTCACGTCGCGGCCGCTAGGCCCCGCACACCGCGTCGGCCCCCGATTGGTTGGGCGCGGAACACGGACAGGTGTGTCCGGTTCTCGCGCCCACGCGGGCTGTCACGACAGGGTGAGGCGGATGGTACAGGTCGCGGGTTCCGGCGTACCCAGCCCTCCGCTGACGGCTGACCGGGTAGTTTCGACAGGTGACCGAATCACCGAGTGCCGCCCCGACTGATCCGACAACGGATCCAACGACCGGCCTGACCGCAGCGCAAGTTGCCGACAGGGTTGCTCGCGGTCTCACCAACGCGATTCCCGACGCGCCGACGCGCACCATCAGCCAGATCATCCGCGGCAACGTCTTCACGCCGATCAACGCGGTCGTCGGCATCCTGGCCGCGCTCGTGATCGCGGCCGGCAGCCCGAAGGACGCGCTGTTCGGCGGTGTCATCGTGGCCAACAGTGTCATCGGTGTGGTGCAGGAGCTGCGCGCGAAGAAGGTGCTCGACCAACTCAGCGTTGTCAGCGCCCCCAAGGCGCAGGCCGTGCGCGACGGGCAGGTCGTCGAGCTGCGGGTCCACGAGTTGGTGCGAGACGATGTCGTCGAACTGCGCGTCGGCGCGCAGGTGGTTGCCGACGGCACGATGCTCACCAGCGAGAACCTGGAGATCGACGAATCACTGCTCACCGGCGAAGCCGATCCGGTCGTCAAGACCGCGGGTGACGATGTGCTCAGCGGCAGCGCGGTCGTCGCCGGTACCGGCCGCATGGTGGTCACCAAGGTCGGCGCCGAAAACTACGCGGTCAAGCTCGCCGAGGAAGCTCGCCGCTTCACGCTGGTCAACTCGCCACTGCGCAACGACGTCAACCGCATCGTCAAGTGGGTCGGCTACATGATCATTCCGGTCGGCATTCTGCTGGCCACCAGCCAATTCCTCCGACGCGATGAGGGGTGGCGGGAATCCATCATCAGCACGGTCGCCGGCCTCGTCGGCATGGTGCCCGAGGGCCTCGTGCTCCTGACCAGCATGGCCTTCGCCGTCGGCGTCGTCCGGCTTGGAAAGCAGCGCTGCCTGGTGCAAGAACTGCCCGCCATCGAGGTGCTCGCCCGAGTGGATGTGTTGTGCGCCGACAAGACCGGCACCATCACCGAGGGCTCGCTGGCCGTTTCTGGTATCGAACCGATGGCGAACGAGGATGCGGCCACCATCGACCTCGCCCTTGCCGCGCTCGCGCAACTGGACCCGGACCCGAACGCCACCTCGAGTGCACTCAAGAGTCACTTCACCGAGGCCACGACGTGGGTCGTTGCCGGCCGCGTACCATTCTCGTCAGCTCGCAAGTGGAGCGGCATGACATTCGCCGATCACGGCAGCTGGATCCTCGGGGCACCGGAGAACGTGCTCACCGAGAGCTACGCCGGCGACATACAGGCCAAGGTCGAGGAGCACGCGACGCTGGGCGAGCGGGTTCTCGTCCTGGCCACCACGGACAGCACGTTCGCCGATGGCGCCGAGCCAGCACTTGCCACCGTTCACCCCGTCGCACTCGTCCTGCTGGAGGACATCGTTCGCGCCGACGCGCCCGAGACGCTGCAGTTCTTCGCCGACCAGGGGGTGACCGTCAAGGTCATCAGCGGTGACAACAACGTCACCGTCGGCGCCGTTGCCCGGCGCGCGGGCCTGGCCGACTGGGACAACAACATCAACGCCACCTCGCTGCCACCCGACGACAGCGAGGAGTTCGCCGATGCCATCGAGAACGGCACCATCTTCGGTCGCGTGACACCCCATCAGAAACGGGCGATGGTGAAGGCGCTGCAGGCTCGCGGCCACGTGGTGGCAATGACCGGCGACGGCGTCAACGACGTACTGGCGCTCAAGGACAGCGACTGTGGCATCGCCATGGCCTCGGGCAGTGAAGCCACCCGCGGAGTCGCGCAGTTGGTGCTGCTCGATTCCAACTTCTCGGCACTTCCCGCTGTCGTCGCCGAGGGCCGGCGAGTGATCAACAACATCGAGCGCGTCGCGAGCCTGTTCCTCACCAAGACCGCCTACTCGGTGATCCTGTCCATCCTCACGGGCGTGTTCGCCCTTGCCTACCCCCTTCGGCCCATCCACCTGTCGATCCTCAGCTGGTTCACCATCGGCCTGCCCTCCTTCTTCCTCGCGCTGGAACCGAACGATCAACGGGTGAGTGACGGCTTCCTGCGCCGCGTTCTGGGCAAGGCAGTTCCAGCGGGCACCGTGATCGCGATCGCCACGATGAGTGTGTTCGCCATCGCACAGATCGACGAGTCGATCGACGAAGACCACGCGCGCACGCTCGCCGTGCTCGTTGCCGGTTCCGTTGCGTTGATGAACCTCTACCGGGTCGCGCGTCCGCTGAACCCGCTGCGTACCGCGTTGGTGGTCACGATGACCGCCCTCTTCGGGTTGGCCTTCGTGATCCCGTGGAGCCGCGATCTGTTCGAACTGCCCTTCACCAAACTGTGGGCGTACGGGTTGGCAGCCGGTTTCATCGCCGTCGCGTGGCCGCTGCTCGAACTCGGTAGCCGGTCGGCGCAGCGATGGGGCCATCGCTCGCAGTAAGGTGATGCGCATGTCACACATCTATGACCTCACGATGCGGTCCATCAGTGGAGAAGAGGTGAGCCTCGCCGACTACAAGGGCCAGGTCCTCCTCATCGTCAACCTCGCGAGCGCTTGAGGCCTCACGCCTCAGTACGCAGGTCTGCGTACGCTTCATGACGAAAACACTGCAGCCGGTTTCTCCGTGCTGGGTTTCCCGTGCAACCAGTTCGGTGCACAAGAGCCAGGGACCGACGAGGAAATTCTCGAGTTCGCGACCTCCACGTACGGCGCCACGTTCCCGATGTTCTCCAAGATCGAGGTCAACGGCGATAGCGCCTGCGAGCTCTATCAGTGGCTGCGCGGGCAGACCGAAGACGCCGACATCACGTGGAACTTCGAGAAGTTCCTCATTGACCGCGAGGGCAACGTCGCACAGCGGTTCGGTCCGATGACCACGCCCGAGGAGATCGCGCCGCACGTGGCGCAACTGCTCTGACGTACCGATAGTCTCCGCAAGAACGGCTTCCCCCCGGAATCACTCTCCTCACTCGGAGAACCTTCTTGTCGGAGGATCCAATGCCGTTCATCCCTCGCTTTCGCGTGCCCGGTCGCGGGCACCCAGCGTTGCACCTGCAGTCAGACGACCACCATTGGGGCATTTGCTACCCAGACCCTGACGAACCCATCATCGTCGCCGGGTTCGGCGAGGCAGCGATGTTGGCCACCGATGTTCTCGACCTGCCCGTGCAACGTGAGGTCGTCGTACTTCTCGACGAGCGACGGCGGGTGACTGCCCTGCTGCTCGACCCTCCGTGCGAGATCGGGGTCTTCGTCGCCCACGCCGACCTGCCCGGCATCGAGGCACCGTTCTGCCAAACGATGTGCATAGTGCTCAGCGCCGAGGTGTACACCGGGGCACCGCGTGACGCCGACCGGCGCGGCTACCAGGCACTGCGGCGAGCACACATGGCGCAGGGTTTGCTGCTGCTCGATGTCATCCTCACCGACGGCGACACCGTGCGCAGCCTGGCCATCGGGTGCGATCCCGACCCGGTGTGGTTCGATGAGTTCGACCCGATGCCCGACCAGGCGGCCGCCACCCGCGACCCCGCCGCCTGACACGGGGCCACCCCTCGCATGAACCTGCGATCACCGCCTACGCTCGGCGGTCATGAGCAGCATCTCCGTCGTCACCGGCGCCAACAGCGGTATCGGCCGCGCCACCGCCATTCATCTCGCCTCGCAGGGACACGTGGTCTTCGGCACGGTGCGCAGCATGGACAAGGCCGGCAAGTTGCAGGCCATGTGCGCCGCTGCCGGCGTCGAGGTCAACCTGGTGGAGATGGATGTTGCCTCCGACGAGTCGGTACGCAATGGCTTCGCGGAGATCATGGCCGCCACCGGTGGCGTGGTCGACGTACTGGTCAACAATGCGGGTATCGGTGGCAACGCCACCGTGGAGGACAGCACTGCCGCGGACCACCTCGACGTGATGAACGTGAACCTCTGCGGTGCTGTGCGCTGCCAGAACGAGGTGTTGCCTGGCATGCGCGAGCGCGGCCACGGTGCCATCGTCAACGTCACGTCCGTGGTCGGCCGCCTCGCTGCGCTCGCCCAGAGCGCCTACGTCACCTCCAAGTGGGCACTCGAGGGTCTCAGTGAGCAACTGGCACAGGAGGTGGCACCGTTCGGTATCCGGGTCGCGATCATCGAACCCGGCGTCACCAAGACCGCCATCTTCGCCAAGAACCCCGACATCCCCAGCCGCACCGGAGCGTACGCGACGGCCTACCGGCGCATGTTCCAGATGTACGCAGCGGGCATCGCCCACTCCACCGACCCGTTCGAGGTCGGCAAGCTGATCCACCACGCGGTGACGACCGATCAGCCGCAGTTGCGCTACGCGGTCAGTTGGGGCGCGAAGGAGCTCATCGGCGGGCGGGCGGCGATGACCGACGAGCAGTGGGTCGCGCTCAACCTGGCCGACGACGACAACGACAACGAGTACTACGACGCCTTCCAGGCCGCCTTCGGTCTGGACCTGCGCGACCTGGGATAGCCGTTCGGGGCGAGTCGTTCGGTTCTACGGGCGAATCGCCGGACGATGCAGCACGGCGTGCGAGGGAACCACGACGACATCGTCGCCGTCCTCGGATGCGGTGCCGTCGACGATCAGGCTGTACTCGGTGGCGTCGGGATGCGGGAACACCATCGTCACGTCGGGGCGCGGAACGATGTTGCGACGCGCCGTCCGCCCGGCAACGGCCCGCAACGAGCTGCCGTCGTAGTTGGTCGGTTGCGCGTGCAGGTGCGCCCGCATGTCGTCGCCGACGGTGACCAGGTAGCCCCACGGGTAGGCGGCCAGCGTTGCGCCGAGCTCGGACAGGGGAACGGGAATGCTCATCAATACACCTTGCAGCCTGCGGGCACGGGGCGCAACGTCGGCAGCGGATCGACCGCGGCGCCACCTCCGGGGTGGATCTCGTAGTGCAGGTGATAGTTGCCCGGACCGGGGTTGCCGGTGTCGCCGACATAGCCGAGTAGCTGGCCCTTGTGGACGACGCTGCCCTTGGTGAGACCCGGGGCGAAGCCCGAGAGGTGGCCGTACACGTAGTACGTGCCTCCGGTGGCAGCGACCAGCCGCCATAGATTGCCCGACAGGCTGGCGTTGGGGGCACCCGCAATGGTCTGCACCGTGAGCGTGCCGTCCACCATTGCGTAGACCTCCTGGCCGAGGGTGGCGAGAATGTCGACGCCTTGGTGCGAGCGACCTCCGCTGCGTGGGTCCGAGAAGTTGTCGAGGATGTCGCAGCGTGGGCTGACCTGCATCGGGAAGCCGACAGGAGCCACGACCTGCAGACGCTTGGCCGGTGCACTGGCGTCGGCGGCGTTGTCGACCACCAAGGCGGTGGTGGGGCTGGGGGCCGCGTCGGCGGCGAACGCCCCGAACCCGACCAGCGTCAACGCCGCGCACACGCCAAGAGCGGCGCGCAGAGAGTGTGAACGAAGGAAGCGGATACCGAAGGCTATCCGCCCCCGATTTGGTGAATCCGTCGCGGTGGCGCTGGCAGTCAGGTTTCCGGGGCGTCGGCGAAGTCGGCTTCGACGATGTCGCGGTCCTCGGGATCCACAACCGGCACCTGCTTGGCCGTGGCCCATGCAGCCAGGCCCTCGTCTTCGCGACCCAGCGCCCGCAACGCTCGCGCCCGCGCCTCGTGCGCGTAGGCCAGGTCGAAATCGACCAGACCGTGCTGCACGCACTGCGCGAGGCACGCATCGGCGTAGTGCAGCGAGCGAGCACCCTGCCCCGTGAGCAGGTGGACCTTCGCCAGCATGTAGCGAGCCCGAGCCTCGTTCTGCGGCCCCGCGCCACGAGCACGCTGCCAGTGGTAGGCCGAGCTGTAGGCGCGGCGCAGCAACTCCTCGTCGTCAACCGGCGAGCGCTCGTCGTTGCCGATGAGCTCCCAGATGCTGTTGTTGCACTCGATGCCCTGGGCGCGATGCCAATCGCCCGCAGCGTCGCTCGACGCAGCGATCTCCCCCGGCCTGGGCAACGTCGACACCTCGGGCAGGTCCTCACCGGTTTCGACCACTGTCTTGAGCGCGTCGAGAATCCACGGCCAGCCCTCACCGGCAAACGCCCAGGTCACTGGGCTACGAGCCAGATCACCGTGGACGACGTCGAGCCGGGTCAGACCCTCGCCGGCAACCGCAAGGGTCCACTCGACACGCGAGGGCGGCTCGGCGGCCATCGGCCCATCGTCGAGGAAATGCCACGTCTGTACCAGCCGATGTGGCGCTTCGAGCTGCTCGATGATCCCCTCCATGGCCGGCGTGCCATCTTCGACCATCCGATATGGCTGACCCACGACCGGTGGCTGATCGAACGCGGTGCCGTGAAAGTACCGCCGCGTGAAGGCGGGGTCGAGCAGTGCGTTCCACACCTGCTCGATGGTCGCTTTGATGTAAATGCGGTACTGGTGCCGAGTGATGGCCATGTGAGGTCCTTGTGCGCGACGATTGTCGTCGACCATACGTGACTCGTCAGTACTTGCCAACGACGTTCCTCTATTCTTGACTAAAGTGGTCGGGTATCTCGATAGGCTTGTCATCACCGCAATCCGTCCACAAGGAGCCCACAATGACCGTTCGTCTCGGCGATACCGCCCCCGACTTCACCGCCCCCACCACCCAGGGCGAGATCAGCTTCCACGAGTGGCTGGGCGACTCGTGGGGCGTGCTGTTCAGCCACCCGAAGGACTTCACGCCGGTGTGCACCACCGAACTGGGCTACGTCGCCAGGATCAAGCCCGAGTTCGACAAGCGCAACGTGAAGGTCATCGGCCTCTCGGTCGACAACGTCGAGAGCCACATCAAGTGGGAGGGCGACATCGGCGAGACCCAGGGCACCCCGGTCAACTTCCCGATGATCGGCGACCCGGACCGCACGGTGGCCGACCTCTACGACATGATCCACCCCAACGCCAGCGACACGATGACCGTGCGCTCGGTGTTCGTCATCGGCCCGGACAAGAAGGTCAAGCTGACCCTCACCTACCCGGCCAGCACCGGTCGCAACTTCGACGAGATCCTGCGCGTGATCGACAGCCTGCAGCTCACCGCTCAGTACAAGGTCGCCACCCCGGCCAACTGGGTCGACGGCGGCGATGTCATCATCGGTGGAGCGGTCAACGACGAGGACGCCAAGACCCTGTTCCCCAAGGGTTGGACCGCCGTCAAGCCGTACCTCCGGGTAACCCCGCAGCCCAACAAGTAACCAGGGCCGTCACCGCTTCCAGGGCGGACGGCTGTCCTTGCGCATCACGAAGCGCAGGGCGCTCCACACATCATCGATCGCACACACCTTGTTGTCTTCCCAGCCGGTCTTCAACAAGGTGGTGCGCAGCGCGTCTTCGGTGATGTCGGTCTCGACACCACTGGACTTCTTCGGCCAGGCCAACCACACACCACCGACCGGCTGCGCGGCATCGGTGAGCGACTTCCACTCGTCGCGCAATGCATTCTTCTCGGTGTAGAAGGCGACGATGACGTCGATGGGCGGCATCAAGTGACGCTGCCAGATCGCGTCACCGGTGTCACCCAGCGCGGCCATGAACGTGGGAGGCGCATGGAGCACCGTGAACACCACATCACCAGTGATGCCCAGCTTTTTGTTGAGCGGGGTGTTGGAGACCGCGGCGCTCATTTCAACCCACTGCTGCACATGACTCGGTCGACCTCGATCTCGATCACGACACGATCGTCGCGAGCACCGGGTTGACGGTAGCGCCGGGCGTAGGCCGCCACTGCGCTGGCCACGGTCGTCGCGTCGTCCAGCAGCCGCACCGGTCCCTCGAAGGTCACCCAACGACCGCCATCGGTCTGCGTGACCGACGCACGGCCACCGCGGCGAGCGTTGCGCGCTTTCACGGACGGGGCGAAGGTGATGACCCGCACTCGGCCATCGGAGAACGTGAACCCGACGGGCACGGCATGCGGCGAACCGTCGGCGCGCTGCGTCGCCAACACCGCCAGGTGGCGTTCGGCGATGAAGCCCGCCATGTCGGCGGAGAGCTCGATCATCCGTCGGCCGCAATCGCCGTCAGGATGCCAACACGTGTCGCGCGCCATGCGGGGACGACAGCGGCGAGCACACCGGCACCGAAGGCGAGAACCATGATCCACACGATGCTGGTGACCGGAATCGAGAACTCGGTCAACCCCTGATCGCGTAGCGCGATGATGACCACGTAGCCGAGCACGAGACCCATCATCACACCTACCGCCGCGCCGTACAACGACGTGATCACGCTCTCCCACCGCACCGTTGTACGCACCTGCACGCGTGTCATGCCGACGGCGCGCAAGAGACCCGTTTCTCGACGGCGCTCGTACACCGCCAGCAGCAGCGTGATCACAATGCCGAACAGCGCGATCAACACCGACAGCATGAGCAGCCCGTAGATGAAGGCGAGGCTGCGGTCGACGATGTCAGCGCGACTGGAGATGAACTCCTGCTTGTCCTGCAACTCGCCGATGCCATAGTCGCGGACAGCCTTGTCGACCACGTCGCGGAACCGGCCCTCCGAGACGTCGGGCGATCGCGTCAGCGACACGATGCCCGCCGGCGCGGCAATGCTGGTGTCGCGAAACGTGTCGCGATCGTAGGTGCGCGACGGGATGAAGTCGGTGCTCTCGTAGATGCCCTGCACCGTCAACGGCACGTCCGCTCCGTCGATGAGCAACACGAACTGGCCACCGAGCGAGAGATCGTTGCTCTTCGCATCACCCTCGCTGATCAACACCCCCTGCGGGGTGAGCGCCGACATCGACCCTTCGATGAACGTCAGGTTGACGAGGCCCTCGGCAGTGGCCGGGTTGATCACTGCCCCTGGCGCAGCCTTGCCGTCAGCGGTCGCGACGAACGCGAACCCCAACCCGCTGGCCACACCGACTTCCGGCAGTGCGTTGAGTTGATCGACGAAGTCCTGACTGAAGCTGAGGCTGCCGCCGTTGGTGGAGTTGACGACGTACTCGCCCTGGAACGTGGAACCGACCACGTCCGTGATCTGCGACTTGATCGACGCCGCGAACACCGAGGCGCCGGTGACGAGCGCGACGCCCAAGAGCACCGGAGCGGCGGTGCGAGCCGTGCGTCGCGGGTTGCGCTGCACGTTGCCGCGCGCCATGGTGCCGGTGACGCCACGGAAGCGCTGCACCGGTGCACCGATGAACCGCGCGATCGGCCGGGCCAGCACCGGGCCCAGCAGCAGCAGCGAGGCGAACAGACCCGCAACACCGACGGCGAGCAACGACGCATCCGCTCCGGCCATCACCGCGACGATCGAGCCGCCACCGATGGTGGCGGCGATACCTGCCCAGACCACCCGCCGACGAACCGAGCCGACCTTCTCCAGAATCGCATCGCTCATCGCTGCCACCGGTGGAATGCGGCCGGCACCGATGGCCGGCCCGACGGCCGCCAGGACCGTCGCGAAAGTGCCCGCCAGCAACGTGATGATGATGGTGCGGGGCTCGATGGCCAGACCGCGAGCCGGAATCACATAGTCGAACGCGTTGAGCAGCGACTTGATACCGCTGGCCAACCCGATTCCACCCACCAGACCCACTAGCGAGCCGGCCAATCCGACGAAGATCGCCTCGATCATCATCGACCACGTGATCTGCCGACGACTGGCACCCAGCGCCCGGAGCAACGCGTTCTCGCGTTGGCGTTGGGCGGCGGTGATGGAGAACACGTTGTAGATCACGAACATTCCCACGCCCAGCGCGATGAACGAGAAGATCGCGAGGAAGATGGTGAGGAAGCTGAGGCTGGTCTCGATCTCGGTCTGGGTCTGAGCCGTGATCTCGGCGGACGTCAGGGTCTCAGCCACCTCCGGGTCGAGCGTCTCACGGACGCGCTGCACGAGCGCATCTGGCGTCACCGTCCCGTCGCCCTTCACCAACACGGCGTCGATGAAGCCGGGCTTGGCGATGAACTCCTCAGCGGTCTGCTGATCGAACAGCGCCCACGTGGCATTGCTCGGCGAGATGATGTCGTCGAACTCGACGATGCCGATGAGCGTGAACGTTCGCGACCCTCCCTCGGCGTTCACCTTCACGTCGTCACCGAGCGAGAAGCCACCATCGTCGGCGGTGAGCCTGTCCAGCACGACCTCATTGCCACTTTGCGGCAGTCGCCCTTCAGCGACCCGCCACACCGACAGGTCACCGGCTTCGATCGCGGCACCGAACGTGGGCGCGGCCGGCCGCTCGATGGGCTTGCCGTTCTTACCGATGACCACCGCGTCACCCTGCACGACGGCCTGTGCTTCGCCGACACCGGGCACCGCTTTCACCTCGTCGAGCACGCTCGCCGGAAGGCGGTCGCGCCGTTCGAGGCCGAACAGGTTCTCGACCGAGTTGCTGCTCTGCACATAACCGTCGACGCGGCTGTAGACGTCGGCGAACAGTGCGTCGAACGTGCGCTCGATGGTGTCGCGGAAGATGAACGTGCCGGAGAGGAACGAGGTACTGGCCACGATGGCGAGCGCGGTCAACAGCAACCGCGGCCAGCGGGCCAGCACACTCCTCAATGCAAGTCGGAACACCTGATCATCCTCTCCGCGCCAGGAGCGCGCCGTCCATGCGTGCGTGGCAAGAGTCGGTCACGTGGTGGCGATCGCCTGCAAGATGTCGGACCGCGACGCCTTCCACGACGGATACAGCGCAGCGATGGCGGCCAGGATCAGGGCCCCGACAGAGGCGACGGCGATGGTGCCGACAGGCAGCGCGAAAACGCTGAGGCCTTGGTCCTTCAGGGCTTCGACGATGATCCAGCCCAGGGCCGTACCCAGTGCGATACCCATGATCACACCGATCAGCGCAGTGATCATGCTCTCCCACAGCACGCTGACGGTGACCTGCCGCTTGGTGGTACCCACCGCACGCAGCAGGCCCAACTCGCGGCGCCGTTCGTAGACGGCCAGCATCAGGGTGATCACGATGCCGATGATCGCGATGAAGATCGACATGCCCAACAGCGCATAGATGAAGTTCAGGAAGCCGTCGATGGCGCCGCTCTGCTCGTCGATGTACTCGCCACGGCTCTGCAACTTCACCGTCGGATACGTGTCGGTCACCGCCTGCAGCGCAGCCCTGGCAGCCGCTCCGTCGTTGGTGACATTGATGTACATCGCACGGTTCTGCAACAGGATCGGGGCGCTGTCGAACAGCGAACGATCGACGATGTAGTTGCCGAAGATCTTGGAGTCGAAGATGCCGACGACGGTGAGAGTGATCTCGTCAGGGGTGAACAGTGTGACCTTCACCGTGTCGCCGACAGCGATCTTGTCGCGAGCCGCCTTGTCCGCTGCCACCAGGATCTTGCCGGGCCCGAGGTCATCGAAACTGCCACTGTCGAAGGGCAGGCTGAGCACCGCCGCCGCGTCGGCAGGGTTCACTGCGAGCACCGGGTAGGCGGAGAACTTGCCGTCGTTGAACACGTTGGGGGCACCGACGCCCAACGCCAACACGTCGCCGAGGCCGGTGGCCTTCAGTTCGGTGGCGAGGGTGTCGGGCAGGCCGATCTGCGAGTTCTGCTGCACCGGGGTGACGACGTAGTCGCTCTCGAAGGCCTTGCCGATCAGGTCACGCGTGGTGGCCTTGGCGGATGCTCCGAGGGTGGCGACGCCGATCATCAGCGACAAACCCACCGCCAACGCGCCCGCGGTGATGGCGGTGCCCTTCGGGTTGCGAGCGGCGTTGCGGCTGGCCATCGTGCCGGCCGGGCCGCTGAGCTTGGTGAGCACCCGCGATGTGGACTTGGCGACCGGCGTGGCCAGGAACGGCCCCAGCGCGATCAGCGCCACGAACAGCGCCACCACACCGCCACCGAGCGCCATCGTGTTGCCGGAGAGTCCCAGCGCCACGAAGCCGATGGCGGCAGCGACTGCCACGACTCCGGCGATCTTGCGCCCCTTGGAAACGTCCGAATGATCGACCGCCACATCGCGCATCGCAGCCAGCGGCGGCACTCGGCCGGAACGCAGCGCCGGCACGATCGCGCAGAGGACCGTCACCACCACACCGATGACGAGCGTCAGAACGAAACCCATCGGCTTGATGACCAGCGCCGTGTCGCCGGGGCCGAAACCGACGGCGTTGAGGAGGGCGAGAATGACCGTCGCGAGCCCGACGCCACCGAGGCAACCCAGCACCGAACCACCGATGCCGACCACGAACGCTTCGGTGAACATCGAGCGGGTGATCTGGCTGCGGCTGGCGCCGACGGCCCGCAGCAATGCGTTCTCCCGTTGCCGCTGGGCGGCGCTGATGCTGAAGACGTTGTAGATGATGAAGCTGCCCACGAACATCGCGATGAGCGCGAAGATCGACAGGAAGATGGTGATGAAGCTGAGACTGGTCTCGACCGCGCTCTGATTCTCCTTGGTGATCTCCTTACCCGTGAGCACCTCGACATCGGCGCGACCGACGGACTTCTGGATGTTGTCGGCGAGCACGTCGTCGCTGACGCTGCCATCGCTGCGCACGACCACGCTGTCGATCTGCGTGGTGTTACCGATCACGAACTTCTGCGCGGTGGGCAGCATGAACAGCGCCCACGAGGCGCCGCCCGACGAGTCGCTACCGGCGAAGGTGGCGATGCCCGAGACCGTGAAGTCCTGCGGCGCCCCGCGAGTGGTGATGCTGACCACGTCACCGACCTTGACCTTGCCCAACTTGGCCGAGGCACGGTCGATGACGACTTCGTTACCGTTGGTCGGTGCCGCCCCGTCGGCAATCCGCCACGGCGACCCCTTGCTGTCGATCCACGCACCGGCGAACTTCGGCGGGCCGTCCTGCCCCAAAACCTTGCCGTCGAACGTGACGGTGGCCGTGCCGTTCACGTCGCCGAACGCTTCGGTGACACCGGGCACTGCCTTCACCACGTCGACCAGCGCGACGTCGATGTGGTCGCGGGTCTCGCTGCCGAAATCTCCCTCGATCACGTTGGCCGAACGAACGTACGCGTCAGTGCCCTCGAAGGCGCTCGCGAACATCGTGTCGAAACTGCCCTTGATCGTGTCGGTGAACACGAACACACCGGACAGGAATGCGGTACCCGCGATCACGGCAATCGCCGTGAGGAGGAGCCGACCCTTTCGGCTCCAGATGTTCTTCAGACTCAGTTTGAACATCGCTCACTCACCGAAGTGCTTCATGCGGTCGAGGACGCGTTCGGCTGTCGGCTCGAACATCTCGTCGACGACCTTGCCGTCGGCCAGGAAGATCACGCGGTCGGCGTAGCTGGCGGCGTTGGGGTCGTGGGTGACCATCACGATGGTCTGGCCCAGCTCGCGCACGGCCAGGCGCATGAAGTCGAGGATCTCGGCGCCGGTGCGGCTGTCGAGGTTGCCGGTGGGCTCGTCGGCGAAGATGATGGTCGGCTGGCTGGCCAGCGCGCGGGCGACGGCCACACGCTGCTGCTGGCCACCGGAGAGCTCGCTGGGCCGGTGCTTCAGTCGCGAACGCAGACCCACCGTGTCGATCACCCGATCGATCCACACCTGGTCGCCCTTGACGCCACCCAGCAGCAGCGGCAGGGTGATGTTCTCCTCCGCGGTCAGAGTCGGCACCAGGTTGTAGGCCTGAAAGATGAAACCAACAGCCGTACGACGCAGCTCGGTGAGCTGCTTGTCGTTGAGCGTGGCCAGGTAGGTCTGGCCGATGTAGACAGCGCCACTGGTGAGCGAATCGAGACCCGCGAGGCAGTGCATCAGGGTGCTCTTGCCGGAACCGGAGGGGCCCATGATGGCAGTGAACTTGCCGGTTTCGAACTGCACGGTCACACCGTCGAGCGCACGGACTTCGCTGTCGCCACCGCCATAGATCTTCGATGCGTTGTCAGCGCCGGCGGCCGCCACGAGAGTCTGAGAATCTGTCATGGAACTGTTGTACTGGCCTGACCGCTGTATTTCATCCCCTGCTGGGGTGACCTTTGTCAGCCGGATGGTTGATCTGTGGCGCCCGGCGTCACCAGACCACTCTCGTAGGCAACCACCACGGCCTGCACCCGATCGCGCACGGCGAGCTTGGTCAGCACCCGGCCCACGTGGGTCTTCACGGTCGCTTCGCCCAGGTAGAGCTGCGTCGCGATCTCACTGTTGGACAGCCCGCGGGCCATCAGCTTCAGCACCTCCAACTCGCGCTCGGTGAGGTCTGCCAAGCCGGGGGCAACCACATTCGGGTCCATCGATGGGCGGCGCGACACCTCCTCGATCAGCAGTCGCGTCACCGAGGGGGCCAGTAGCGCGTCGCCGGCAGCGATCACGCGCACCGCACTGATGAGTTGGTCCGCAGGTGCGTCCTTCAACATGAAGCCGCTGGCCCCGGCACGCAACGCCGAGTACACGTAGTCGTCGAGGTCGAACGTCGTGAGGATCAGCACCCGCGCGGTGCCCTTCGACGCGACGATCTGGCGAGTGGATTCGATGCCATCCATGACCGGCATGCGCACGTCCATCAGCACCACGTCTGGCGCGCTGCGTGCGACCACATCCACCGCCTCACGCCCGTCGCCGGCTTCGCCCACGACGGTGATGTCCGCCTCGCTCTCCAGGATCATGCGAAAGCCGGCGCGCACCATTGCCTGATCGTCGACCAGCACGACCCGTATCACTGGGTACCCCTCACTGGCTACCCACCGGGAAGATCGCGCGCACACGCCACCCTCCGCCGGGCCGCGGCCCCGCGTACAACTTGCCGTCGAAGGCCGCAACACGCTCACCCATGCCGACCAGGCCGAAGCCCGGCCCGTCGTCGGTCAGCGCTGCAGCTGCGCCGCGACCGTCGTCGACCACCTCGACCGTCAACGACGAGCCCTCACGAACCATCGAGACACTCACCTCCTGCACCGGGCCGGCATGGCGGCGAATATTGGTCAGAGCCTCCTGCACGATGCGGTAGGCGCTCACTTCCACGCCTGCCGGCAGGTGACCCAGGCTGCCCCGGGTCTGCACCGACACCGGCAGATCATTGGTGGACGAGGCGAGTCTCTCGATCGCTGCAAACCCCGGCTGCGGAGCCAGCGACACCGCACCCTCGGCATCACGCAGCACACCCAGGATGCGGCGCATCTCCTGCATCGCCGCCCGCCCCGTCTGCTCCACGGCCTCCAGGGAGGTGTCGACACCCTCGGGGCCGGCCAGCAGTTGTCGACGAGCGGCCGCAGTCTGGATCACCATCAGACTGACGCTGTGCGCCACCACGTCGTGCAGTTCACGTGCGATGCGGCTGCGTTCTTCCTGCACGTGCTGATGGGCCAGCAGCGTGTGCTCGCGTTCAGCGCGCTCCGCGCGTTCGACCAGTTCCTCTGATCGTTCGCGTCGACGACGCATGTTGTCGCCCAGCAGCACTGCCGCGGCGATGACGACAGGCGTGGAGAGCAGCGCCTGCCAGGGAGCGTCACCGTGGACCGCGCCGAGGGTGATGAAGCCGATCACGACGATCAGCAACCCGATGGCGGACCTCCACAGCACCAGCCCACTGCGATACGCACCGAGCGTGTACGCACCGATCAACACGCCCACCCACCCGGGACCAGCCGAGTTCTTGATCTCCAGGCTCATCTGGCAGATCGTCACCGCCAGCAGCACGAGTGCGGGAGACCGGCGACGCCACCCAACGGGCAGCGAGGCCCCGACCGCGAGCACGGCGCCGAACGCACTGGGATCGGCGATGTCCGAGTCGCGAATCGACGCATGAACGACCACCGCCGCGACGGCCAGACCACCCGCGAGCAACCAATCGGCAGCCGCTGGGTGCTCGCGCAACCATTGAATTGGGTGGCGGCGACTCATGGTGGATCGAACGCTAACCGAGGCAGCGATTTGCAGCGTCCGTCTGCGGTCGGATGTCGCCTACGCTCCTGGGGTGATTCCGTGCACCGCCTGTGGTTCGCCCATTCCGGCTGGCGCGCGCTTTTGCCCCTCGTGCGGTCACTCGGTCGCGTTTGCCCAGCCAGAAGAGCGGCGGATCGTCACGGTTCTCTTCGCTGACCTGGTGGGTTTCACGACGCTCGCCGAACGGATGGACCCCGAGCAGGTGAAACGCCTGATCGACGCCTGCTTCGAACGGCTCGTCGATGTGGTGGTCGAGTTCGGCGGCAAGGTCGACAAGATTCTGGGAGACGGCATGCTGGTGCTCTTCGGTGCACCCGTCGCTCACGAGGACGATCCGGAGCGGGCGGTCCGCGCGGCGCTCCGCATGCAGGCCGCACTGGCGCACTACGTCGGTATCAGCGAACTGGTCGGCAGCGCCGACATTCGTATGCGCGTGGGCATCAACACCGGCGAGGTACTCGTCGGCACGCTGGCCGGGACCGACTACACGGCAATGGGCGATGTGGTCAACACGGCCTCACGATTGCAGGCGAGCGCCCCCAGCGGCGGCGTGCTGGTCGGCGACACGACGTACTCACTCACCGCCGACACGTTCCGTTACGAACCAGGTGGGTCGTTGCAACCACGTGGCCGCGAGCAAGCGATGACGACATGGTTGGCTGTCGAGCCGACAGCTCCACCTGGCACTCGGCGGCGGCGCCGGCGCGACATCGGCATCGTGGGCCGCCAACCCGAGTTGACCATGGCTGGCGCGGCACTCGAACTGGTCACTCGTAACGGCCGCGGTGTGCTGCTGCACGTCAACGGCGAGAACGGCGTCGGCAAGAGCCATTTCGTCGACGAGGTTGTCCGCCGTGCACGTGAGATCGGCGAAGTGACCGTCTTGGAAGGCGCCTGTGTGCCGTACGGCGAGGCGAACGTGTGGTGGCCGATCGCCAGCGCGCTCGGGAACTACCTCGAGCTCGACACAGGTGTCGACATCGACGCCGCTCGAATCACGGCACTCGAGCGGGCACAGGCCATGTTCCCATCCATCGACGCCGTCAGTGCCGAACGCCTCGTCGATGTGTTCGCACATCTGCTCGGCTACCCCTCGCCCATCGACCGGCTCGATCCCGTGAGCGCACGCAACACCATCCACCAAACGGTGGCCATGGTGCTGGAGGCCCGATCACACCGCGGACCGATGATCCTGAGCATCGACGACGTCCACTGGGCAGACCCGGTGATGCTCGATCTGCTCGATCATCTGGTCACGTCGCTCAGCCGTCACGCGTTCCTGCTCATCACCGCCATGCGTCCGGGGCACGAGGCGCTGTGGCCGCCGCGATCAGATCGCGGCACCGTCGTCTCCCTCACGTTGCAGCCACTCACCCGGTGCGATACCGACGAGCTTGCCACTGCGCTCTTGGGCGGTGCACAGCACAGTGAACACCTGCTGACCGCCCTGTACGAACGAAGCGGTGGCAACCCACTGTTCCTCGCCGAACTGGTCGCGCTCACCGAGGCCGGAGGGGGCCACCGAGAGCTGCCCGACTCGCTGCGCACCCTCATCGCGGCGCGTCTCGACCAGTTGACGCCGGAGCAACGCCAGGTCCTGGAGAACGCGGCAGTGCTCGGCACCAGCGGGCGCATCACCAGCCTCGAACGATTCGCAACGGAACTCGGGCAGCCGTTCACCGACGCAACCCTTCACGAACTCGACGATGCGGGCCTGATCGAATTGCACGGTCTCCGGTGGGAGTTCCGCAGCGAGTCGGTTCGAGATGCTGCCTACCAAACGCTGACCAAAGCCGCTCGCGCCCAGCGTCACGCCGGTATCGCGAACGCAATGGAGGAGATCGGGCAGCTCGACGATCTCGCCCACCATGCCGCCGCTGCTGCCGAACTGGTGCAAGAGCTCGGTGCAGTCGACAGGGTCCCTGCCGACATCGTCATCCAAGCCATCCAGTACCTCACCGCAGCCGCGGACCGAGCCTTCGCTGCGGGCAGCTTGCGAATGGCAACGCGGCACTCGACACGGGCGCTCGCGCTCGCGCGAGCGGGCGACCGCACCGCGCCGTCAATTCTGTGCGACGCAGATCTGGCGCACCTGCACCTCGTCCGCGCCGGGGCCTACATCGATCAGCGCAACTTGGCGGCGGCGAGCGCCGACATCGACGCCGTGCAGATCATCGCCGACCAGTTGGGCGACGTTCGCCTGCAGGCCGAGTCGTATCGGCTACGCGGCTCACTCAGCCAGGCGGATGGTCGGATCGAAGATGCCCGCCGCGAGCTCGGCCGGGCGGTCGACCTGTTACGCGACGCAGACGACCCGCCGGCCCTTGCCCAAGCCCTACGGGTACGGGGTTTCATCGAGATGTTCGGTGGCTCACTGATAGATGCCGAGTGGTTCTTCGGCGAGGCACATGGCCTCTACGCGGATCTCGCCGACGAGCGCGGCCTTGCCTACATCGAACAACACCGAGCCTGGATCGCGTTCATGTCCGGCAACCTCACGACCGCACGTGAACGGCTGACCCACGCCGCCGACGCTCACGAACGGATGGGGGACCGCAACGGTGTTGGTTGGGCGCTCGGTCTGCTCGCGTTCGTCGAGTTCTTCGAGGGTCACTTCGGCAACGCCGAAGCACTGGCTGACATTGTCGGGAAAGAAGCTGAACTGCGCGGTGATGTCTGGGCGGCCAGCATGATGGACACGCTGCTCGCCGATCTTCGACTGTGGCAGGGCAACCTCGAAGAGGCCGCCGTCCTTGCCGAAAAGGCGCGCGCGCAATTCAAGAAGATCAATGACAAATTCGGCCTCGCGCAATCGCTGTCGCCGTTGCTTCGGGCGCAAGTCGGCCTCGGCCGTCGCGCCGCCGAACAGCGCACCGCTGAGGAACTGCTGACGTTGGCCGACACCTCACAGAACGGCCCTGCACCGCTGATGGCGGTGGCGGGGGCCGCCATGCACCGTGGCAACCCCAACCTTGCAGCGGCGACAGCGGAACGGGCGCTGACGGAGATCCGCGCCATTGGCGGGAGCTCGTTCGAGCCGATGCTGATCCTGGCACTCGCGTATGCACAGCAGGGTCGCGTCGATGATGCGCTCGTCGCCCTGGAATCCGTACCAGCGGATGGCAGCGACCACCCCTTCACGCACGCCGTCGCCGCGCTCATCTACGCCGCGGCCCGGCAGCCCGAGGTTGCCATCGGGCACGCCGACTCGGTCACCGTCGTCTCCGGTGCCACCTACCTCGACCAGGTTTTCGCCTATGTCGCGGCAGCGGCTGCTGCACTGCAGATGGGTGACACGGCGCACGCCGAATTGACCGCCCAAGCCGCCGTTGCACGGGCAATGGCCGTTGGCGATGTTGTCGCGATCGCGCTCTCCACCGAGATCTTCCACGCCATCACCGCCACCCTGCACTCCGCTCATGATGAGCGAACACCGCTCGGTGAAGGTTGGGTCACCCTGCTGCAATTGCTCGCTGACACGAGCAGCGACGCCACACCGGCGCCGATGGCTACCGCCAGCGAGTAGGCCCAGTCGTCAACCGGCCAATGAGCCGCGGCGCCACGGAAGGTCGGCGAGATACTTCTCCGCCGCAGGGTGCGGGTCCATCACCTGGTCCTTGGGGAGTGGCACAGCGGTCACGACCGGCGGTCGGTAGCGAACCTGGCAGCCGGGGCAGTGATAGAGCGGGCGGGCGTGTTCGCCGACGCGACGAACCTCGACGGTGTCGGCGCAGCGCGAGCAGCGCTGGCCGTTGCGGCCATACACCGCGAGCCCACCAGTAGCCTCCGAGGTGGTGACCTGATATTCGGCCTGCAGGTTGGCGCGCAACGTGCGTGACGCGGCGTGGATGAGTTGCACACAATCGACGGGGAGCAACGAGCCGACCTCGGCAAACGGGCTGAGCTCGCAGGCCCACAGGATCTCGCTGCGATACACGTTGCCCACGCCACAGGCCACGTGTTGGTCGAGCAACACTTCCGAGATGGGGCACTCCGGCTCGGCATATTCGTAGATGCCTCGAGCGCACTCCATCAACTTCTCATCGGGCGCCGTGCACAGGTCTGGGCCGGGACGGCCCATACCCGGGTGCCGGAAGCGATCGAACTCGCGATACGTCTCGACCGTGGGTGCATTGAAACAAGCGGCAACCCAACCCGGCACTTCGATCGCGACACGCATCTGATCACTGGGGCGTCGCCACCGTTCGCCAGTGCGATAGAGGTGCCACGAACCGTTCATCCGCAGGTGCGTGTGCAGGACGATGCCGTCGTCCCACAAGATCTCGAGGTGCTTGCCGTGGGTCTCGATGCGCTCGATGACCCGGCCGATGGCAGGGCGGGGCCCGTACAGCCGAGGGGCGTCGAAGCGTGTGATTGCACGACCGGTCAAAGCAGTACGCAAGGCTGCGCCGGCGCGGTGGATCGTGTCTCCCTCAGGCACGCGCCACAGACTACGCAAGCTGGAGACACCCTCGCGCCATACCCCGGTTGGTCGCCAGGTCGGTAGCGTGCGTGCGTGGATACTGACGACGAGATGGATGTTGACACCACCGCTGCGGCCGAGCGCGATGACGCCGCCGAAGAGGTCGTGATCGACGTCGAGCCGATCTCGGATCCGGTTGCAACGGCTCGCCGCCGCCACGGCGCAGCCGGTGCGATCTTGGCTGCCGGCATGTTCGGCCTGGACATTGCAATGGGTCGCAAGCCCAAGGAAGAGGCGCCCGTCGTGGTCGCCGCCAACACCGAGCCGGTCGACATCGAGAAAGACGGTATCGAGGTCGAGATCGACGAGAACACGTCGGTGTTCGCCCCACCGCAACCACCATCGGATCCATTCCCGCGTCGCCGCCGACGCAAAGTCTGACGATCCACGTGAGGGTTGTTCGACTGGTGTTGATCGCTGCGATGTTCATCACTGGCGGAGGTCTCCTCGCGCCTGTGCAGACAGCTACCCACGCCGATGAAGCAACCGTCGAGATCACCGATTCGCGTCTGCTCGACGAACTGGCCGAGCTGGCACCGATGCGTGCTCAGAGCACCGCTGTGCCGCGGATCACCGTCGAAGTTCTGACCACTGACGACGTAGGGCTCGCAGCTGCGATCGACCGTCTCGGCGGCACTGTCACCGGCAGCGTGACCGGCCAGATCGTGCAAGCCGACATGCCGGTGAGCCAACTGACAGCGCTGGCAAACACCGCCGGTGCCGGCTATGTGCGCGCCCCTCGGTCCGCGGGGTACATCCCACCTGACACCCGCCGAACCGAGACCGCACCCGGTACCGGCATCCCCGGCGCTGAGCTGAGCATCACCAACGCAGCCGCCTGGCACACCGCTGGCTTCACGGGCGCCGGCGTCCGCGTGGGCATCGTCGACTACTTCAATTTCGCCATCTGGGACACCACCGAGCAGGGGCCGCTCCCAACGTTGGCCAACGGCCACACGTTCTGCCGTGACGGCACCAACTCAGGCCTGTGCAGCGGCGAAGCGATCGCCAGCTACTCGAACGGCGGACAGCATGGCGTGGCGGTCACCGAGATCGTGAAGGACATGGCGCCCGGTAGCGACGTGTACATCGCCACCGTCGGCACCGTGGCAGACCTGCAGGCGGCGGTCAACTGGTTCGCCGCCAATGGAGTCTCCATCATCACCAGGTCACTCGGCTCCGCGTACGACGGCCCGGGTGACGGCACCGGTCCGCTGGCGGCCGTCGTGGACTCCGCAGCAGCGAAGGCAATGGTGTGGTTCAACTCCGCCGGCAACGACGCCATCGATGGCTACATGCGTCGCTCGGTGCCCACCAACCTTGCCGCCAGGGGGTACGTCGACTTCTCTCGCGACGGTAGCGGCGACACGTGGCTACGCCTCGACGGCGGTAGCAGCGGTGGAGTGTTGTTCGACGGCATCCGGTGGAGCAACGACTGGTATCTACCGGCCGCGCAGCGCACGGACTACTCCGTCGAGTTCTGGGAGCCCAAGACGACCGCTCACGAGTTCGACGGTTCGTACAACCCGGTCTCGACCAGCGAGTTGTATCCGATCGACATCGATCCCAACCGTGCGGGGATCCAGAACGTCTATGACGCCGACCAGCGCGGCGGCGCCACCCCGTTGGAGGCCGAGGACCTGTTCGTCTACCCCAACAACATTTTCGGGGAGTACTCGGGCATCGTCTACATGCGCATGCGGCGCAATGCTGCGACACCCGTTGGTGCAACGCCAGACCAGCTGGAGATTGCACTCGGCGACGGAGTGCTCGAACCTGACTACTACGACACACCGGGCAGCGCCTCGAAGCCGGTGGTCGACTCGAAGAACCCCAGTGTGATCGCGGTCGGCGCCATCGACCCACCGGCGGGCAACACAATCGGTTACTACTCGTCGCAGGGCCCCACGTTCGACGGTCGGATCAAGCCCGATGTCGCAGCGCCTGCCGGCTTCGCCAGCGTGGCGTACGGTCGGCCGTTCCAGGGCACCTCGGCTGCGTCCCCTGTCGCCGCCGGCAGCGCTGCGCTGCTGTTGGGCGCAGGCCTTGCTGTTCCTGGACGCTCGTTGGCCGCGCTCGTCAGGCACCTCACCGTCGACCTCGGCGCCATTGGCAAGGACAACGTATTCGGCTCCGGCAAGGTGTTGCTGCCTGCACCACCGGTACCACTCGCCACCACCCCCGGGAGGTACGTCGCGCTCACCACCCCGTCGCGGGTGTTCGACTCGCGCAGCATGCCCGCTGTCGGCCTCGGCATCGGCCCGTACCCACAGTTCTCCATCGTCGACGTCGATGTACTCGCAGGCCTGGCGGCACCGCGCGCATCGGTGTCAGCGGTCGCCGTCAACATCACCTCCACGCGCTCCCCCGCCACCGGGTTCATCCAGGCATCGCCCTACCTCGCCGCTGCGACAGGTGCCACCTCGACACTCAACATCTCCACGCCGGGAACTGACCGTCCGAACTTTGCCATTGTCCCGGTCGGTCAGGACGGCAAGGTCAGCCTCTACCTCGATGTCGGCGGCGACGTGATCGTCGATGTGCTCGGCTACTTCCAGACCGGCACGGCCACCGCTACCGACGGCCGATTCGTGTCGATCGCTCCCGAACGGTGGATGGATTCGCGCAACGCCGGCCTGCTGCCGGCGGGGACCAGCGCCCCAACGCTCGTGGCAGCGGGCGGTATCGCCACCGCGGTGCGGTTGGCCACCACGGTCGTGCCCGCCAGCGGCGTGTCAGCACTCGTCATCAACGTCACTGCCGCGGACTCGGCATCACCCGGCTACCTGGTAGCGATGCCCAGCGGCGGCAACCCGGCGGGCACGCAGCACAGCACGGTCAACTACACACCAGCCGCTCCTGCAGCCAACTCGGCCATCGTGCCGGTCGGCCCGGACGGTTCGGTGGCGGTGTACACCACTGCCGCGACGAACACCCTCATCGACGTCGTTGGCTACATCACCGACGCAACTGCCACCGACACCACCACCGGCATGTTCCAGCCCGTCACTCCCTCGCGCGCGTACGACACCCGGGCGCTCACCGCCTTCAGCGCTGGCGAGTCACGTACCATTGCTCTCAACACCGCTCCCGGCGTGGTCGCCAACGCCTCAGCGATCTCGTCCAACCTGACCGTCACCGGCCCGACAGCGACCGGCTTCTTGACCGTCTACCCCGTCTTTGCGCCGGCCACCTCGAACCTGAACTACGGAGCTGGGCAGACAGTGGCCAACGCCGCGCTCCTTCGTGTCAGCCCATCGGGCACCGTTACTGCGAGAATGAGCGAAGCCGGGCAGCTACTGATCGACGTCAACGGTTTCTTTCTCGGTTGATGCGCGCGCTACAACTGGTACCGAACCAATCCACAACGAACTGCGGCGAACGATGAGCGAACAGACTGATACCAAGACCGGCTGGCTCTCGGGCGACGAGCTCGAGAACATCCGGGCCAATGTGCCGCTGGTGTACGTCGACGCGGTGCCGGTGAAGGTCGACGAGCTGGGCCGGGTCACGCACGTCGGCATGCTGCTGCGCCAGGCCGCCGACGGCACCATCAGTCGCATGGTCGTCTCCGGTCGTGTGCTGTACGGCGAACGCATCCGCGACGCGCTCCTGCGTCACCTGGAGAAGGACCTCGGCCCGCTGGCCCTGCCCCGCATTCCACCCGAGGTTGCCCCGTTCACCGTCGTCGAGTACTTCCCCGATGCCGACGTCAGCGGCTTTCAAGACCCGCGCCATCACGCCGTCAGTCTGGCCTTCGTGGTGCCGGTGTCGGGCGATTGCCAGCCCACCCAACAGGCGCTCGACCTGCGCTGGTTCACCCCTGAGGAAGCCATCAGCGAAGAGGTCCGCCGCGAGATGACCGGCGGGCACGACCGCCTGCTCCGCCTGGCCCTCGCCCACGTCGGCCAACTGCCCTAGCCGTACAGCGCGACCAGTTCGCGCCCGACCTTGGCCAGCGACGCGCGCAGTTCGGGCGGGGCGACAACTTCTACGCCGGCACCGAAGCCGCCGAGCTCGCCTTGTAGCGACTGCAGGGAGTGGCCGCGGATCGTCACCTCTACCCGGCCGTCATCTCTGGTGGCACCGGCGTGCAGGCGGCCCCCGAACACGAACGTCAAGATGGTGATCAACGTGGGTTCGGCCAGACCCTCGGCCACTATCGGTGCCCTGAGTTCGTTGACCCTGTCGCTGATGAGCGCCCACGCTTCACCGAGATCGAATCCCGCCGGTCTCGTGACCGGCCGACCGGTGACAGTCGCAGCCACGATGCGGTCCACTCGGAAACTACGCCGCCCAGCTTCGGTGTCGGCCACCAGATACCACGATGGACCTTTGGCG
>Ga0209476_10000344_pt1 | contig 31479 bp, 27 predicted proteins | sample KloWWTrecipitate_FD_187179 | JGI IMG/M metagenome (GOLD analysis project Ga0209476, IMG submission 187179) | Active sludge microbial communities from Klosterneuburg, Austria, studying microevolution and ecology of nitrifiers - Klosterneuburg... | ecosystem: Engineered > WWTP > Aerobic digester... | reverse complement strand
TGTTTTAAAAGCTCTTTGTAATTCAGGCATTTTTCTACGCATTACCCAAACTCCTGCACAAACTAATATGAATGCGAATAAGGTTCCAATGCTTGTCATTTCACCAACAACTCTTGCTGGAATAAAAGCCGCAAATGCACTTACAAAAACCATAAAGAGTAAATTACTCTTTGCTGGTGTTTGTGTTTTAGGATTAACAGCAGAAAATATTCTTGGTATCAAACCATCCTTACTCATACTAAAGAATACACGGCTTTGCCCCATCAACATTACTAAGATAACAGAAGAATAACCAAATAATATTGCTACAACGATAGCTCTGTTAAGCCAAGGATAATCCGGGGTAATTACACCGGCAGCATTTGCTGTTCCCATATTCTCAATTGCTACTGAAACTGGAGCTATTCCATCCTGACCAGCAAATGATTTATAACTGGTAACACCAGTCATTACATGGGCGAATAAAATATATAATATTGTACATATCGCTAAAGAACCTAATATACCAATTGGCATATCTCGTTTGGGATTCTTAGCTTCTTGAGCCGCAGTACTTACGGCATCAAACCCGATATAAGCAAAGAACACAATAGCTGCTGCACGGATAATTCCACTGAAACCAAAATCTCCAAAATTTCCGGTATTGTCAGGAATATATGGATTGAAATTATCATTATTAATATATTGCCAGCCTAAAATAATAAATGTAAGTACTACTGCTAATTTAACAGCAACGATGATTCCATTTACAAAAGCACTTTCTTTTGTTCCTTTTATTAAAAGCAAACTCATCAACACAATAATAGAAACCGCAGGTAGGTTAATAATTCCTCCATCCCAAGGTCCGGCAGTTAATTCTACTGGTAAGTGTACATTAAATCCTTCCAAAAATTTTACTAAGTAACGGCTCCAGCTAATACCAACTGTTGCTGCACCCACTGCATATTCGAGAACTAAATCCCATCCAATGATCCAGGCAACAAATTCACCCATGGTGGCATAAGAATAAGTATAGGCACTTCCTGCTACAGGAATCATAGAGGCAAACTCTGCATAACATAAACCTGCAAACAAGCAACCAAAGCCTGCAACAATAAATGAAATAGTGATAGCTGGTCCTGCATGATTAGCAGCAGCCATCCCTGTAATTGAAAATAAACCAGCACCAATAATGGCACCTATACCTAATGCAATTAATCCTTTTGCCCCCAATGTTTTCTTTAATGTGTGTTCTCCTGTTTCTGCAGCTTCATTCATTAAAGCATCCATCGGTTTTCTTACAAATAAACTCATAAACTATTTTTATTTTTTTGTTCTAGATTCTTTGATCGCTTTCATATACCTGTTCATTTCATCTCTTACTTTAGGGAACAGAAACAACAAACCTATCATATTTGGAAATACCATTGCCAGAATCATTGCATCTGAAAAATCGGTAACGGCCGATAGAGAAATTGATGCTCCGATTACTACAAATAAAAGGAATAATAATTTATAGGTAAGATCTGCAATTTTTCCTCTGCCAAAAAGAAACTTCCATGCTTGCAAACCATAATACGACCAACTAATCATGGTAGAAAATGCAAACAACACAATGGCAACAGTAAGTACATAGGAGAAATGCGGAATCACATCGTTGTATGCCAATGTTGTAAGATCAACGCCGCTTGCACTTACACCAGTAGCTTCTAATACTACAGAACCTTTGCCATCACCTCCATATGGGAACATAATTCCTTCTCTGTTAAACATAATGATTACCAATGCAGTCATGGTACAGATAACCACCGTATCAATAAATGGTTCTAATAAAGAAACCACACCTTCCGATGCAGGATATTTAGTTTTTACTGCAGAGTGTGCAATGGAAGCAGAACCGGCGCCAGCTTCATTAGAGAAAGCAGCTCTTTTAAAACCAACAATCAACACACCCATTAGTCCGCCAAGTCCAGCTCTTGGATTAAATGCCTCATTCCATATCATTCTAAATGCATCGTCAATAAAACTGAAGTTTGCGAAAATGATAATAAGGGATGCAATAATATAAATGATTGCCATGAAAGGGACAATCTTTTCAGTAACCTTAGCAATCTTTTTTATACCACCGATAATTACAATGCCAGTAATGATGGCAAGGATAACACCTATAATAAATCCGGCAGAAGAACCTTGCATACCTGTCATCGCCACTATCTGTTGTGCCGCCTGGTTACTTTGGAACGCATTACCACCACCGAAGGAACCGCCTACACAAAGAATAGCAAATAAAACAGCAAGAACCTTTCCAAGACCAGCCATTTTTATTTCCTTAAATCCTTTTGTTAAGTAATACATCGGTCCACCGTACACAACGCCATTTGCATCTATGTCACGGTATTTAACACCGAGTGTACATTCTACAAATTTGCTGCTCATACCTAAGAGCCCACAAACAATCATCCAGAAAGTAGCACCAGGACCGCCAATAGCGATGGCGATTGCTACACCGGCAATATTTCCTAAACCAACGGTACCAGATACTGCTGTAGCCAATGCCTGAAAATGGTTTACTTCTCCATGCTTGGATTCATCTTTAATGGTATCAACAATATCTCCACCAACAACGTTTAAATTTTTAGGAGTTACATCTGCTGCATCTTTTTCAAGATCATCATGTTTGCCTCTTACAACCTGTATTGCCAATCCAAAACGACGGATATTGACAAAACCAAAGTAAAGAGTAAAAAATAAGGCACCACATACCAGCAGAATTACTACCAGCGGTACTTGTTGACCACCTATATTTACAGCATAAAAAACAATACTACTCCACGCATCTGTTATTGGCTGAAAGCCTTCATTGATACGTTGATCAAGTCCTTTTGTTTTTTCCGGAATGTCTTGCGCAAAGGTGATGAAGGGAAGTACGAAAAGCCCAAGAAGAGCCAGTACTTTGCGAGCAGATTTTCTCATTGGTTTTGTTTAGTTTTAAGCGTTTAAGTTATCTACTTATTTTAATTTACAGCAATAAACAGTAGTTTATTTTAAAATAAATATATCAGTGGTTCTAATTACTTACATTAATTCCACAAATCAGGAGAAACCAATAGTCTCATACGCTGATTCCAAACCAAAATGTCATAATTTCCCAACTCAAATAATAGTTCCGTTAATCTCGAATCAAAAATTTGCTGTATGAAAAGAATTCCCTTGTATGTAAAGATAATCGGAGGCATGGTGCTCGGAGTGCTTTTTGCAGTTGCGGCTATTCAATTTGAAGGGGGTGTAAAGTTTACCAAAGATTGGATAAAACCTTTTGGTAATATGTTTATCAATCTGCTTAAACTTATTGCCGTCCCATTGATTCTTGCTTCATTGGTAAAAGGCGTTTCAGATTTAAAGGATATTTCGAAATTATCGAAGATGGGTTTTAAAGCCATTGGTTTTTATTTATTCACCACGGTTTTCGCTGTTTGCCTTGGGTTAATAGCTGTTAATATAGTAAAACCAGGTAAATCAATTTCTGAAGAAACAAGAACCGCTATGCTTACTACCTATGGTGGGCAAGCTTTGGAAAAACAAACTGAAGCTAATAAACAAAAAGGTTCGGGTCCTTTGCAGGCTTTAGAAGATATTATTCCTGAAAATATCATTGCCGCAACATCATCTAATAAAATGATGCTACAGGTAATTTTCTTTGCTTTGTTTCTTGGCATTGCTATGATCACTTTACCTGAAAAAAAGGTGCAACCATTCAAGGATTTTTTTGACAGTTTTAATGACATCATTTTAAGAATGATTGACCTGATTATGAAAGGTGCACCTTTTGGTGTATTTGCATTGATGGCTTCTTTGGTGGCAGAATCGCCAAGTATGGATATTTTCAAAGCTTTGGGTGCTTATGCCCTTACAGTTATTGGAGGTCTTTTAATATTGATTTTTGTTTTTTATCCAACGTTGATTTATTTATTTACAAAAAGAGATCCCCGAAAATTTTTAAAACAAATTTCTCCTGCACAGTTACTGGCTTTTTCAACTAGCTCAAGTGCAGCAACATTACCCGTTACTATGGATGTAGTTGAAAATAAGGTGGGAGTGGACAATGAAATAACCAGTTTTGTGTTACCAATTGGTGCAACAGTAAATATGGATGGAACAAGTTTGTATCAGGCTGTTGCTGCCGTATTCATTGCGCAAGCATTTGGAATGGATTTGTCATTGATGGCGCAATTAGGAATCATTGTAACGGCAACGTTGGCTTCTATTGGTTCGGCTGCAGTGCCAAGTGCCGGTATGGTAATGCTGGTTATAGTATTGGCGCAAGCCGGAATTCCTGAAGCAGGATTGGCATTGATATTTGCGGTAGACAGGCCTTTGGATATGGTTCGTACTGTGGCTAACGTAACCAGTGATTGTACTGTAGCAACAATAATTGCAAAATCACTAAATAAATTGGAAGAACCCAAAGAAGCTATAGGATAGTTATAAAGATACTGAACAAGCAATTTTATTGTATTAAGATGAAACATTAGCTTTGACGACTTTTAAGAATGTTTATGAATAAACGTAATGCTGGTCTTCTTGCTCTGAGTTCGTTTACCCTCATTGCCCTCCTTCATTTTTTTCATTATAATAACTGGGTAAGTTTTGACCCTATTGTTTTACAGGTGGCACGGTGGTTTTTTGTTACGACTCTAATCATTTTTGCATGGTTCAAAAAATCATTGACTACTTGGATTTTAGTTGCTATGGCTGTCGGTGTTGAAATCGGACTCGACTTTCCAGCCTTCTCCCAAAATTTACAATTCCTCAGCAAGATATTCTTGCGAATGGTGAAAACGATTGTGGCTCCATTATTATTTGCGACACTGGTGGTGGGTATAGCAAGCCATTCAAACCTTAAGCAAGTAGGTAGAATGGGTTGGAAATCTTTGTTGTATTTTGAAGTTGTTACAACTATTGCCTTACTTATTGGATTGGTTTTTATTAATATTACACAGGCTGGAGTTGGTATTGAAGTTCCTGAAAGTTTATTAAAAGAATTACCAACTGTTACGCCTAAAGGCTGGCAAGATCATATCATTGATATTTTCCCAGAGAATATTGTCAAATCAATATTTGAAGGCAATGTGTTGCCAATTGTTGTCTTCAGTGTCATCTTTGGAATTGCAATGGCCATGCTAAATGAAAAAAAGAAAAAACCATTGCTGGAGTTCTCTGAAAGTCTGGCAGAAACGATGTTCAAATTCACCAACATTGTTATGTACTTTGCTCCTTTTGGTGTTGGTGCAGCAATAGCGGTTACAGTTGGACATCTGGGAATAGATATTTTGAAAAATCTGGCATTACTATTAATAACTCTTTATCTAGCTCTTATAACATTTCTACTTTTGGTGCTATTACCCATTGCATTATTTGTTGCTAAGATTCCAATAAAGAAATTTATTCAGGCCATTAAGGAACCGGTTTCCATTGCATTTGCAACAACGAGTTCAGATTCTGCTTTGCCAAAAGCATTGGAGAATATGGAAAAATTTGGCGTACCTCGAAAAATAGTTTCGTTTGTAATTCCAACGGGCTACACTTTTAATCTCGATGGAACAACATTATATCTTTCGCTGGCTTCGATTTTCGTTGCGCAGGCAGCAGGCATGGATTTGTCCTATGGTCATCAGATTATGATTGGATTATCATTGATGCTTACGAGTAAAGGAGTAGCGGCGGTACCAAGAGCATCTCTTGTAATCTTGATAGCAACTGCAAGCACATTTAATTTTCCGATATGGCCCATAATGGCAATTTATGGTATTGATGAATTGATGGATATGGCACGGACTTCGGTAAATGTAATTGGTAATACGTTGGCCAGTTGTGTTATTGCAAGATGGGAAGGAGAGTTTGATGATGAAAAAGCTTTGGCATTTTCCGAAAAGGCTTCGGATGCTATCAGAGACGAGGATACAACATTTTAATTTTAATTTATTATGGACATTATTTTATTAGAAGCTTTTCACTGGACAAACTTATTGCAACCCCAGTTTTATATTGAGAATGGTGGACTTTGGTTATTATTATTTGTAGTATTTGCAGAAACAGGATTGTTTGTAGGCTTCTTTCTTCCAGGAGATTCCTTATTATTTGTGGCAGGAATATTTGCCCATAAAATTGAAAAAGCAGGCGGTGAAATAGTTCCAGGCCTTGCTCATCAGTTTCATAAATTGATTGGATTAGGGCATGTGCAAAATGAATGGATAGACCTGCTGACTCTCGTTGGTTTAATCTCTTTGGCCGGTATTGCAGGTAATGCTGTAGGATATTGGACCGGTAAAAAAGTAGGACCGGCCATGTACAACTGGAGAGACCGTTTTTTATTTAAGAAGAAATATTTGCATCAGGCACATGATTTTTTTGAAAAGCATGGTGGCTTAGCGATTATGGGTGCAAGATTCTTACCTTTTATAAGAACATTTGTTCCGATAGTAGCTGGGATAGTAAAAATGGATCAAAAGAAATTTCACTTCTTTAATGTAGTGGGTTGTATAGCTTGGGTATTCTCCATGATCTTTGCCGGTTATTTTTTACAAAAATGGATCCTTATCCAATTTGGGTTTGATCTAAAAGAACATCTGGAGGTTATCGTTTTGGGAATTGTATTAGTGACGACTGCTCCTGTTTTAATTAAAGTACTCTCTTCAAAAAAGAATAAAAACGATAAGAACGATAACCCCACTACTGATGTAGCTCAATAATAAGTATGAGTGATAAGAATTATGGGATTTTCTCAATGACTGTAATAGTGGCCGCACTTGGTTACTTTGTAGATATTTATGACCTTCTATTATTTGCCATTATCCGTGTTGAAAGCTTACAATCTCTTGGCCTAACTCCAGAACAAATTAAAATTGATGGTGAAGCAATTTTACAATGGCAAATGATTGGTTTGTTGTTGGGAGGAATTATTGCAGGTGTAATAGCCGATAAAAAAGGCCGCCTCAGTGTGTTATTCGGTTCAATACTTTTTTATTCGTTAGCAAATATTGCCAACGGCATGGTAACGAATGTTGAGCAATATAAAATCATCCGCTTTCTTGCAGGATTAGGTTTAGCTGGTGAACTTGGTGTTGGTATAACATTGGTTTCCGAGCTAATTCGAAAAGAAAAAAGAGGCATCGCTACTTCAATGGTAGCTGGTATAGGATTAACGGGTGCAGTTGTTGCATTCATTATGAAAAATAATTTTGACTGGCGAACTTGCTATTATATAGGAGGTGGTCTGGGTTTATTATTATTACTGCTTAGGGTATCTGTGTTTGAATCATCGATGTTTAAAGATGTGAAAAAGCAAAAAGTGAAGCTTGGTAATTTCTTTATGCTATTCAATAAAAAGGAAAGGTTTAAAAGATATTTTACAAGCATACTCATAGGTTTACCAACTTGGTTTGTTATTGGTGTGCTGGTTGCTTTCTCCAATGATTTTGGAAAAGCTATGGGCATTCAAGAAAAAATTGATCCCGGGAAATCTATCATGTATGCATATGTGGCAATTTCTATTGGCGATATATTAATTGGCTTTATAAGTCAATGGTTGAAGAGTAGAAAAAAAGCTTTATTTCTTTTTTATTTTATCACTACCATTTTCATGGTATTGTTTTTTACAATTCAATGGAATGGTTCTGCAGCAAAAATGTACTGGATATGTGCTGGCATGGGCTTTGGTACTGGCTTCTGGGCAATTTTTATAACGATGGGAGCAGAACAGTTTGGTACCAATCTGAGAGCAACGGCAGCTACCACTATACCGAACATGGTTCGTGGCATGTTGGCAATTTTTATTCTTCCGCTTTTTCAATGGATTCGGGGAATAGAAGGAGTCGGTTACGTTAATGGTGGAATTTATACGGGTATTATTATTATGTTGATTACTATTGTTGCTGCAATAATGACCAAAGAAACTTTTAATAAGGATTTAAACTTTGTTGAAGAATAATTAAAAATGAAATTTCTAATCATTCGATTTTCTTCCATTGGTGATATTGTACTCACTACTCCGGTTATTCGTTGTCTTAAACAACAGGTGCCGGATGCAGAAGTACATTTTTTAACGAAGAGTAATTTTTATGCTGTTGTTGCAAATAACCCATACTTAGATAAAGTACATTTACTGGCTCACAGCTGGGAGTTAATGATTGAAGAATTGCAAACAGAACAATATGATTACATTATCGATCTTCATCATAACACAAGAACACTTCGAGTAAAGAAGGCATTAAAAGTCAAATCTTTTTCTTTTTATAAATTAAATATTCAGAAATATTTTCTTACTGCCTTTAAAATTAACTTTCTTCCTAAAGTTCATATTGTTGATAGGTATTTAAAAACCGTTGAAACCCTTGGAGTAAAAAATGATGGTGCTGGGCTTGACTATTTTATTTCGCCAGATGAAGAAACAAAAAGACATGATATTCCTGCATCTCATGCAGCAGGTTATATAGCCTGTGTAATTGGAGCTGCCTTGGGAACAAAAAAATGGCCAGTACATAAATGGAAGGCCTTTTGTGAACAAATGAACCATCCTATAATATTATTAGGTGGGCCAGAAGATGCAGTCGCAGGAAATGAAATAGCTTCAACTGATACCGTAAAAATTTACAATGCCTGCGGAAAATTTAAATTGAATGAAAGTGCTGATCTTATTCGCAAAGCAAAATTTGTAATTAGTAATGATACTGGTTTAATGCATATTGCAGCTGCATTTAAAAAACAAATCATTTCACTTTGGGGAAATACTGTTCCAGCTTTTGGTATGACACCTTATTATGGCGATGCACCTGTTGCAGATGTAGTGTTGGAAACAAAAAGACTTTGGTGTCGGCCTTGTTCTAAAATTGGATTTAAAAAGTGTCCGCTTGGACATTTTAAATGCATGGAGAAAATAGAAGTGGAAGATTTGCTTAAGAAAGCAAAACAAAGAGTATAGTGTTTGCATCAAAGGTTTAAAACATAGCTGTAACTTTAGTGAAATTATTTTTTTTGAGTTTTCTCCCATCTTTTATATTGCTGGTTTTAGTTCTATCCTTTAAAGAGGCTCGTTCACAATCACTCCAAAAGGGAATAGATTCTTTTCGTATTCATAATGACATCAAGGTAACTATTGATCAGCCAGATAGAATATTGCCTTCTAAGGAAACAGTTGTAATCTTTTATGCTTTACCGAATGGCAATACAACAGAACAAACAATGGGTAAGTATATGAAATCTGGGGACGACTGGCATTATAACATTCAGCACATTAAAGCACAAACAGATTTTATTCGAATACAAGTGAAGAAGAGCAACTTCATTGTAATCTATCTCGAGAATGATTATAAGAGCTGGCCATTATGGAAACAAAAACATCCCGATTTCAAAGTATTGATACCACATCTTGTTGATTCATTAACTGGTATTGTAAGAGGCTACAAAAAGGTTATTTATCTGAATGGACATAGCGGCGGTGGTAGTTTTATCTTGGGTTATTTGGAAGGTGTTGATAAAATTCCGGTGTCGGTACGAAGGATCAGTTTTTTGGATAGTGATTATGGATACGATAGCAGTTACTACTCAAAATTTAAAAATTGGCTTAGTGAAGTAAAAGGAGCTTCATTAAATGTATTTGCATATAATGACAGCATTGCATTGTATAACGGAAAACCATTTGTGTCGGCTACTGGCGGCACATGGTATCGCAGTCATTTATTTCTGAAGCATTTACAAAGCGATTTTAATTTCTCAAAATCAACAACAGACAGTCTTGTCATTTATAAGAATCAGAATAAAAGAATTCAGTTTTATTTTAAGATAAACAGAGACAGAGGAATCTATCATACACAACAAGTAGAGTTGAATGGGTTTATTCATTCGGTATTATGTGGAACAAAATTTGATTCAAAAAAATATCAATATTATTCAAGCAGAGCCTATTCAAAATTTATTGAATAATGCTTATAAATCATACCGTAGCCCTGTAGCAAACATGTAAGTAGTTCTTGGCGCATTGCCAGCCGGAAAACGATCATGTAAATAATTCCACTTCACTTCAAGACCTAAATGTGGCGTAGCCTTTACAGCAAATGCAATTTGATTAAGAATTCGGAAGTCGCTTAATTTTTTCAACAAAGGTTGAAAGTACGTAGTGCTTATCATTTCTATATTATCTCTTGGCAGCCAGGTAAAAGACACATAACTGCTGTTCCGAAAATCATTGTGTTTAATAACAGGAGTTGTCCTTTCTTTCTCATTTTCGTACATAAATAGACTGGCAGCATATAATCTGAATTTCGGAGAACTGAAAAGTTTGAACCTTGGACCTGTTCCAAAAAGTGTACGGGAATCAATTTGTGTAACAATATTATTCTGATACTGGCCAAACACTTCCCAGCGAAGCCATTCATTTACTTTTCTATTGTATCGAAGATGAAGAAGGTCGTCAGAAACAAACCTGTCGGTTCCGATTTTTAATAAACCAAGATTACCCAGAATAAGCCAGATGCCTCTGTCTTTGCTGGTTTTATATTGTAACTGTGCTTCCAGATTTAGCTGAAATATTTTTTCTGTGTTTTGTGTTAATGATACTGCAGCTCCTACTCCTCCTTTCCAGCCAACAGTGTCAGATTGCATTCTGGAGCTTTCAACATTTATGACTTGTGATGAGGCGGATGAAAAAATAATAGACAGAAGGAGGATAAGATTAATTTTTTTCATAAAAGTTATTTCAGGAATAATGGGTTTGAAATAAAACAGGAAATTGTTTTTTGAGTTTTGCCTGCTGTCTTTCTGATATATTCTCAAAAAAATCTTTATGTTTTTGAAGACATAATTCTGTTAAAGCTCTTTGTTGTCCGGTTTTAATTTCAGTGAGTACAACTTCCATTACCATTTCAGGCACCTGACCATCTGTTTTCGTTAGTTTTATTTTACTATACATTTTTCCTGTTCCCATATAGCTTTTGAAAAGCCTTTCTTGTATATACCTCGCCAGTTCATCACTTGAAACTGTATCTCGGCCAATTGAAATGATGCCGATCTCATCAACATTTATATAAATATTCTTTTCTTCGGCAAACGATTTATAAGGATGAAGACTGGCTGGAGAGGAAACCGATATAGCCAAAATAAAAATAAATAATACTGTCTTAAGCATTAGAATGAAGTTTCGGTAAGGTGTCGATAAAGATAATATTCTATTGCAATATAGCCATCAAATTCAAATGGATTTTTGCATTGAAAATCAGATTTTCATTTCACTTAACTCTAGCCAACGAAATTCTTTTTCATCTAAATGTTGGGTAATTTCTCCAATTCTTACAGATAGTTTCTGTAACTCTTCAAAAGGGGTGTCACCATTATTAAGTTTTTCCGTTACTATTTTTTTTTCTTTGGTAAGGTCATCTATTTCTTTTTCTAAAAGTTCAAACTCTCTTTTCTCTTTAAAAGAAAATTGTTTTTTTTCCTCTTTTTTCTTTGGCTCAGATTCTATTGGTACTTCTTTTTTCTCGGTTTTACCAGAAACGATTGAGCCTTTACTTTCCGGTGGCAATATGCCATTAACTATAGACTCCCTATACAAAGAATAATTGCCGGGAAAATCTTTTATCATGCCCTCTCCTTCAAAAACGAATAAGTGATCGACCAATCTGTCCATAAAATAACGGTCATGCGAAACAATTAACAGGCAACCAGGAAATTCGCTTAAGAAATTTTCCAAAACGCCAAGTGTAGGAAGGTCAAGATCATTCGTTGGCTCATCCAATATTAAAAAGTTTGGATTTCTAAAAAGGATTGAGAGTAGGTGTAGCCTTCTTTTCTCTCCACCACTTAATTTGCTGATATAAGTATACTGCTTATCAGGATCAAACAAAAACAATTGCAGGAACTGTGCTGCACTTAATGTGCCACCGCTTGCCAACGGAAAATGCTCTGCAATATTTTTTACAAACTCAATAACCCGCATATCGGTTTTCACTTCAAGCCCTGTTTGCGAATAATTTCCGAATATGACAGTGTCGCCTATATTTATTTTACCGCTGTCTGGTTTATCTAATCCCTGCAGTATGTTTATAAAAGTAGATTTGCCCGCACCGTTCTTTCCTACAATACCAATTCTTTCACCTTTTTTAAAAGTATAGTCAAAGCCTTTTAATAAAACTTTTTCGCCGTAGCTTTTATATACTTTTTTAAGTTCAACTATTTTTCCACCAAGGCGGCTCATCTTCATGTCCAATTGTAGTTGTTCATCCACAAGTTGCTCTTTGGCTTTTTTCTCCACTACATAAAAATTATCCTGACGGCTTTTACTTTTTGTAGTTCTTGCTTTGGGTTGCTTTCGCATCCATTCGAGTTCTTTTCTATATAAATTTTTTGCTTTATCAATACTGGATGCTTCGCTTTCTATTCTTGCAGCCTTTTTCTCCAGGTAATTCTGATAATCTCCTTTATGTGTATAAAGATTACTGCCTTCCATTTCCCATATCTCATCGCATACTGCGTCTAAAAAATACCTGTCGTGGGTTACTAGAAGCAGTGTTACATTTTCCTTATCCAGATAATGCTCCAACCATTCCACCATTTCCACATCAAGGTGATTGGTCGGTTCATCCATTATTAGTAATACATGCTTATGTTCAAACCCAATATCAATCAGCGTTTTTGCAAGTGCTACTCTTTTTCGCTGTCCACCGCTTAGTGTACCCACTGGTTGATTAAGATGATGTATATTCAACTTACCTAATACCTGTTTTACTTTGGTATCAAAATCCCAGGCACTGAGATCGTCCATTTTTCCGATGGCATCGCTTAGTTTATCTACATCTTCTTCCTCGCTGGCCACTTCAAATTCTTTGATGGCATTGATGATGGGATGATTATGAAAGAAAATATTATCAAGTATTGATTTGCTTTCATCAAATACAGGTTCTTGTTCAAACAGAACTACATCAACATCTTTGTTTACCCATACTTTTCCATTTTCTGCAGTTTCTAACCCGGACAGAATTTTTAATAAAGTAGATTTTCCTGTGCCATTTCTTGCTACAAGGGCAATTTTATCGCCTTCTTCAATATGAAAACTGATGTTGGAAAAAAGAGGTTGAATTCCGTAACTTTTAGATAAATTTTCGACTGACACATAATGCATTTTGCAAAGATAGCCTAACGACCAGCCAAAAAGATAAGCAAACAAAGAATTATTGTAATACCAATTATAATCAGAAGGGAATATTTCTCCCGTTGGTGTTTTTTGTTTGTTTTTATAGCAATAGATTGAATTTGCCTAAGGGAATTCTCATTAAATTCTGCAAACACTTGCAGTTGAGATAGTACAGTTTTGGAATAGCGGGGTGGTAATGCGTTAATTGTTCTTAATGTAATTTGAACAATTTGTGAGTTAGTGTCTGGTTCGTTAAAATGCTTTAGTTTATTGATTGTATCATTTGAAAGCAATTCAAGTATGTACTGCTCTAAGCCTTCTTTATCCATTCTAAATGTATCGAGTGTCGAAACATATTTTTCAAGTTCCAGTGATTGTTTCAAAACGGTAACAGGTGTTATGGCATCCTGTTTTTTCTTTTTTCCAATGCTTTGGTTGTACCAGCGTTGTTGTAAATAGTATTCTTTTCTGGAAGGGTTAGTTAATACTTCATAGGCCTCTTTTATTTCATGGAATTGGGCTGAAGCGTAAGGGTCTGATTTGTTTTTATCAGGATGAAGTTGTTGTGCAAGCCGCCGGAACGATTTTTTAATTTCAGTTGCAGATGCTGAAGTTTCTATTTCAAGTATGGCATAGTAATCTTTCAGGTGCATACGCAAAGAAAAACTACTTTAGGTGTTTGGCAAAAAAATCAAGAGTCCGTTGCCAAGCTAATTCTGCTGCATCCTTATTGTATCGGGTAGGAGCGGTATCATTGTGAAAAGCATGATTCGCACCTTCGTAAATATGTACTTCATAAGAAATATTATTTTTCTTTAAAGCCTCTTCATAGGCTGGAATGCCTGCGTTTACTCTCTCGTCCAATCCGCCATAATGCATTTGAATGGCTGCTTTTATTTTAGATACATCCTCAGCAGCAGGTTGTCTTCCGTAAAAAGGTACAGCAGCTTTTAGCGAAGGAACATTTACTGCCAGACTGTTTGCCATGGCACCACCCCAACAAAATCCAACACAGCCAAACTTGCCATTGCTATCTTTTCTCGTACCTAAGTAATCAAAGACTTTAATAAAATTTTGCAAACTGTCTTCTGCTTTAAGTTGTTGGAATTTAGTTCTCGCTTCATCTTCATTTTCTGGAGTGCCGCCAAGTGAGGACAAGGCATTTGGGGCAATAGCAAGATAACCAGCTTTTGCAGCTCTTCTTGTTACATCTTCTATATGTACATTGAGCCCACGATTTTCATGGATTACAACTACAGTTGCATAAGGTTTGTTCTCTTTTGGTCGAGCGACATAGGCATGCATATCTCCGTTAATACCTGTATAGACAATTCTCTCTGTAAAAAGTTCTTCCGAACTGGTAGTAGCTGCATTTGCGTAGTTAACCTCCAGCAATGGCAAAATAGTCATTGCAGCCGCAGTACCTCCGGCAAGAATGGCAAGCCTTTTTAAAAACTCATGTCTGCTTAATGGCTTATGTGTGTACTCGTCGTAAAGGTTTATAATTTGCTGGTCCATAAATGGAATTTATTTAAAGTTAATACTATTGGTAATTGATAAGCGGTAAATTATACAACACTTTTTTCTTCATACCTTTAATATCTAAATTATTAAAAATGAAAATGAAATTATTTTTTTCTGCTATATGTTTTATAGTGCTGGCTTCTTGTAATAATTCTGCTGATGATAAGGAAACAAAAGAAGATACAGTGGCAATGGATCACAGCACGATGGATCATTCAACAACCACAACAGGCAATGTGCCTCCTATACCTGCTATTCCTGAAGGAGCCAAAGTTGTATTCGGCAATTTGAAAAACAATGCAACTATTTCTTCTCCTTTTACCTTGCAAATGGGTGTTGAGGCAATGGAAATAGATACAGCAGGACTTATAAGACCAGCATCAGGTCACCATCATTTGATTATCGATGGCCCAGATTCATTAGCAATTGGTACAATCGTTCCAAAAGATTCTGTGAACATACATTTTGGTAATGCACAAACTGAATATGAATTGAAACTAACTCCAGGAAAGCATAAGCTTACATTGCAATTAGCTGATGGATTGCACCGTTCATATGGAAGCAAGCTAGCGGCATCTATTATGGTTAATGTGAAATAGAATATTTTTCGAGGCTTAACATGATTGAATGGGCTGTTCTTTACGAGCAGCCCATTTTTTATTTTAACAGTTAACACAATATTTTCTTAAAAAGCCTGTGTCTTGATATGTAATACCACCAATGGCATAATAATAGCATCAAAAAGATGGATTTAGAAAGAACAATAAAACAGTTCCGTATGCCATTATTTTTTACAAAAACATTTAACATGAAACGCACCTTGAAAATTACAGCTATTGCTTGCTTCATGGTTCTTATTGGTTCCACCGTTAGTAATGTGTCTGCACAGTACAACGATGATTACAACAATAATAATTATTATGATGATAATAATTATGACAACAACCGTGATGTTTCTTATCAAACATTTTATGACGAACTCAGTCCTCATGGCCAGTGGATAGATTATCCCGGTCAAGGATATGTATGGGTGCCTGATGCAGATCAGGATTTTCAACCCTACAGCACCAATGGACATTGGGTTTGGACAGATGATTACGAATGGATGTGGGTCTCTGATTATGAATGGGGATGGGCTCCGTTCCATTATGGTCGTTGGGATAATGACCCATACTATGGATGGTATTGGGTACCTGGTTATGAATGGTCGCCTGCATGGGTAGCCTGGAGAGATGGTGGTGACTATTATGGATGGGCACCAATAAGACCGGGTATCAACATCAACGTTAATTTTAATATTGGTAGCTATTCACCGCCTAACAATTTCTGGTGCTTTGCTCCGCGACGTCATATCGCTTCTCCTTACATAAATCGTTACTACGTAGACCGTGGAAGAAACGTTACAATAATAAATCAGACAAATATTATTATTAATAATTATCGCTACGGTGGAAACTATGGTTTCGGGTCTGGCCCAAGACGTGTAGAATTTGAAAGATATACAGGTAGAATAAATCCTGTACGCTTCAGACAATCTAACCTTCCAGGAAGATCAAATTTCAGAGGTAATGAAGTGTCATTTTATCGTCCGAACGTAAGACAGAATAATAATAGTAACAGAACTGTTGCACCCCGTCAGTTTGAACGATATGAAAGAAGAGAAGGAAACTTCAGGAACGATAGAAATAATAATGCTACCGTTCGTAACAACAGGGGACGACCAAATGACAATATAAATAACCGTGGTAATAATCTTCCAGACAGAAGAAATATTGATAGAACTAATGAAGGCCCGAATAATAGAAACAACAGACAGGTAACAAGACAACCTGAAAGAAACAATCCTTCAACATCTCCTCGTAATAATAATTCGAGTGACGGAAGATTTGACCGGAGGAGTGATAGAGGAAGTGTTCCTAGCGATCGTACTCCTACTCAGCCCAATACAAGAAGAGTTGAAAATGACAGGCCGCAACGACAGCCTTCGCAACAAATGGAGAGGACACCGCGGCAACGAACGATGCCATCTACACAGCCTCGTCAGCAAGAAGAACCTCGTTCTACACCGCAGCAACAGCCTCGGCAGTTTGAACGTAGAGATAATACAGCAAGGCAACCTGATAGACAAATGGAGCGGCAGCAACCACAACAACAGCCCAGACAACAAATGGAACAAAGACAAGCTCCACAGCAGCGAACTGAAAGCAGGCCAGCAGCTCAACAACCTCGTCAAGTTGAAAGAAGTAGTGGCAATAACAGAACTTCCAGTGATAACCGAAGTAGTTCTGGCAATGGAAACAGAAGAAGATTTTAATTAAGCCTTAATCTATAATATAAAAAGACCTCCGTTTTATCGGAGGTCTTTTAGTTTGAATTAGTTATTTATTTAAAAATATCTTATCCTACTTTTTTTACATTTACAGCATTCATGCCTTTTTTACCTTCCTGTAAATCGAATTCAACTTTGTCGCCTTCGTTTACCTGGTCGATAAGTCCACTGCTGTGAACAAATGTTTCTTTGCCTGAATCATCATGTTTGATAAATCCAAAGCCTTTTTCAGGGTTGAAAAATTTAACTACCCCTTGATTTTTGTCGCTCATTGTATTGTGTTTATTGATTAAGTCTATGAAGATAGGCTTAAAATATGGTATTGAGGAAATTGATAATAAAATGGCTATAAAGCAGAAGCCCTGCCCCAGCAAGACTTCTGCTTTATAGAATGTATATGATTGTTATCTAGAAGGCTTGCCATCTGCTCTTGCCTCACACAGATAATTCATTTTTACTGGTATTCCAAAGGCTTCGTAATCAAAGAAAATTGGAGATAAGCGGCTAATAACAAGTTTATTATCTCCAAACTGTAAACTAGAGCCGTCTATTTTCCAATCGGCTATTTTAGTTAGTGTTTTTGCATCAAGTATCCGCCCATCGTTCATATATGAGTATATTTTATCGCCTGTTGAAAAACTCCAAGTTGTCCCATATTGGCCTTTTAACCATTTTGGATTTATTTCGAGTAATGGGTGATTTTTGGCTTCATCTGTTGTTGTGTCGATGTGAATATAGGTCAACGTATCCTGCTTGGCAGTTACCATTACTAATATGTCATCGCTAATTTCATATATTTTATAAGAAAGATTGCTGTAGTCTTTCATAGTAAGGTTGTCGCCATTTACTTCATAAGTAATTTCTGTTCCTTTTGGAATGATGGCACCATTATCGGTCTCAAATTGAATATACTCATAATAATCATGACCGCTTTCCAGTTGCCAGTACTTACTTTCTTTTGTGCCTGCCAGATATGCTTTGGCGTCATCTCCTTTTAAGTTACTTCCTTTTGTAGTGCCACTTTTGCTTTTACAGGCTATGAAAAATGCAGTCAGTAGGGTAATGCAAATAATTTGTTTCAGATGGTTCATCGGTTTTAGTTTAAGGCTTAATCAATATCAATTGAAATGGTGTAATCGCCATCAAACATATTTCTTGCACCTGCCACAGCAAAGTAGATTGTAGTGCGGCGGGTAGTTGTATTAAATTGAATTGTTTGAGGTTTACTCAGTATACTAAAATCAGGTTGCCCTATCCACTCGGGATGCGATGCTTCGCAAATATTAGTGAACGGAATTTGTGGAGGAATTGTTTTTAAGTCAAAACCGGCGTAACCATAAATATTAATACGGCGGTCTTTTCTTTTTGGTGTTACTGTAATTTTTACGATTGATTTTTCTGGTAAGTCAAACCAATAACCAACATGCCTGCCTTGGAACTCTACATCCCGGATACTAGGCCAGCAAGCCAGCTGACTGGTAGTAGCCCACGAAAGGTCCTCCATTATATAACCGATGCTCAGGTTGCCATCGATATTAGTTTTGCCGAATCTTTTTAAAACGATATAAGGGATATTGCCGGGAACAGTAGCAGTTGTTGCTTTCCTGATTCGATCCGCAGATACATCCTCATCATAGTTATCCGCATACCCATCATAAGAAATGCGATAGGTTTTATTGTAATTTGCTTTCAATACTATGGCTCCATACCATTTATTGTTTTTTACATCCCATACTTCTACCCGTTGGTTTTTTTCATACGAATTATTGCCACTACTACTCACTGGGGACGACTGCTTATAACTGCTCTGGTTATTATTGGTATTGCCTGAAAATGTAATGGAATTGAAAAAACTATTTGCCATATTCTCGTTTGCATAATTATTTTTTTGCAATACCATAGCCTGACAAATAAGTAGACCCGATGCAAAAGTGTGACTGATGATATAAGCACCTTTTTCCGAAACGTATTTTAGCATTGTGCTTGCTACACCAGCAGCAGAAGATGGTTGTTGCACATCTCTCCGCTCTGCTTTAGACCAAAGTCTATCAACTGTTTCTTGTACCGACAGCGAAGCCACCTGGGCCGATTCGGTTTTAGTGACTATTAGCGCATACGTAATTCCATTTTCTGTTTCAGTTAGTGTAATAGACTTTGAATTTTTTGTGTGGTTGAAATCTTTGGATGGCCTGCGGGGAAAGCTGGCACTTAAATCAAATCCATCACTAGAAAAATTATAACTAGTTAATTGTTGTGAAAATGATTGTAATGATAATAACGTTAAAAGGAGTATGGTTATCTTTTTCATTGTTTGTGTTTTGCTTTCGTAAAGCTATTAACAGCAAACAATGACTTTACCCCTCTAAGGAGTGATTTTTATTTTATTCAACAGAACAATAGCTTCGGCACGGGATGCTACATCTAATTTTATAAAAATATTTTTAAGATGAGATTTAATAGTGTGTAGTGAGATGAACAATTCATCTGCTATTGCCTGATTGGTTTTTCCTTCGGCTACTTTTAATAATACATCCAACTCTCGTTGTGTCATTTCCTGTTCTGTAATTCTTTTAAGGCGGGTCATGTCAAGGTCATCGGGTTTACCAATGAAAGTGTAAAACAGTTCATATCCGATTTCAAGAATAGCCGCTATTTCTTTTCCCTTAAATGGTTTTAAAATATAGCCTACAGGATGCGTGGCTTTTACTTCACGAATAGTGGGAGTATCTGAATACGAAGTAATGTAAACAAAGGGTAAGTGGTAATCGTTGTTGACTTTCTTTGCTAAATCAATTCCTGATAATTCGGCATTAAGGTTTACATCCAATAGTAAAATATCTGCGTTGTCTTTTTCCAATTCTTCAATAGCTGATTGTGGGTCATAGACAACAGTAATATGAGTAAAACCTTCAGCAAACAGAAAGCCACTAATGTCTTCAGCAATCAATGGCTCATCTTCTACTATTAATATTTTTATGCTTTTATTCATTTTTTTATTTCACATTCAATGGTGGTATCGGCACCATTATTATTTTTTACTATCAATTTGCCTTTTAGCTTAGTAGTAAACATATTTATTAGCTTATATCCTAATGATGTTCCTCCTGTGCCGGGAATAGTTTCACCAAAGCCGATGCCATTGTCCCGTACATTTATTCTTATTTTATTATCCGATTGCTGAACTGTAAGCCAGATGGAAGGGGCTGTATTAGTAATACCATATTTATAGGCATTTGTAAGCAATTCGTTTACGATTAACCCTAGCGGAATGAGCTGGTCGACATCGGTCATTATATCATCAAGCCCTAAATGTAAATCAACTTTTTTATCTGGGTCAAATGTTTGTTGTAAGCCCTTACTAAGGTTTTCAAAATAATTTTTAGCATTAATGGCACGCAGCACTTCATTCTGATAAATTTCCTGGTGCAGAATGGAAATAGCATTTACCCGTTCCATACTTTCATTAATTGTTTCTAAAGCTTTTTCGTCTTTGATATATCTTGACTGAACGCTAAGTAAGCTGGAGATAACTTGTAAATTATTTTTTACCCGATGATGTATTTCTTTCAACAGCATTTCTTTTTCAGCCAACGAATTATTAATAATCTCATTCTTTTGCTGCAATTCTCGTTTTGCTCTTCTGATAGAGCGGAAGCCAATTACAAAAAGTATTAACCCGACTAATAGAGAAGCAGAAATAGCAATAAAGGTGAACAGTTGTTTTTTTTGCTTTTGCAATTGTAGGTTTTTAATCTGCGCATTCGCATTTAACAGGTCTATCTCTTTTTCTTTTTCTTTTGTGCTGTAAACGGTTTCAAGCCGATCCAGCTGTTTTTGTCGTTCATCCTGTATCACTTTGTTCTTGAATTCATATTGCAATTGTATATGGCGGAATGCCGATTGATAATCCCCGGTCATACTATCAAGTCGTGTATATACTTTATAGGCATCATCCATATAGTGGGCAGCGTCTAAACCTTTTCCAAGTTCAATAGCTTTGTCAAGATGTTGTTTTACTTCTTCATATTTATGCTGTAGCAGTTTTAAGTCTGCAAGGCTTACATAGGAAGAAAGCTGGTTATATTTATTGTTGCTACGAATGTCAATATTCAGCGATTGCATCATCAGTTGTTCAGCTTTATCGTATTGCTTCATGTGTTGATACACAATACCAAGATTTCCCAACGCATTCGATATCCCTGTACTATCATTTATTTTAACCTTTAAAGCATACGATTGATTAAACACATCAATAGCCTCTTTATATTTTTTCTGCTCTCTGTATATCGTTCCTAAATTATTGAGAATGCCTGCAATTCTTTTTTCATTGTCCACCTGTTTGAATTGCTTCATGGCAATATCATAATATGTTACAGCTTTTGTATAATCGTTCTGATAATAATAAAGAACACCAATATTCATATTGCTTGCAGCCATGCCGTCAATATCATTCAACCTTCTTTTAATTTCAATAGATCCCTGATAAAAAAGCAATGCACTGTCGGGGACGCCAAGATAGTCATAGGCAAGTCCTATCAGGTTTTTTGCCCATGCTTCAAGGCCGGGTTTATTTAATCGTTGCGAAATACTCTGTGCCCTGTAGGCATATTCTTTTGCTAGCTTATCGTCTGTGCCTAACAATTCTGTAGCCAGTTGGCAATAAGCATACACAGCTGCTGTATCCTGTTGATGGGTTTCTAGAACTTGCATCATGCTGTCCATTTTTTGTTTGTCCTGTGCCGAAGCAGCAATAAAACAAAATAAAAAGAAGAAGATAATATAGCAGCGGAATAAGGATTGCATGGTAGCATTGAAAATAAGTATTATTTGCAAAAGGAAGAATTGCTACCTGTGATTTATTATGTGGCTCATTAAATTCATACTAAAGAGGGATACGGCAATTTAATGGCTTAAATAGCTTTGGGCTGTATTTATGCCATCTTTCATTTTCTGACTTTTAAATAAAATCTATATGAGGACATTTATATTATTTCTCTTTTTTGTAATCACAATTGTACCGTCAGTAAATAGCCAGAATTTATCGTCTGATTCTCGTACGGCTATTAATACTATAAGTACTTTATTGCCACGGCTATTTGTAAAAAGCCAATATACTCAGCCAATCGGCATAGAAGAGTTTGCCAAAGTCAGACAAGAATGGGAGGTTTATCTTGTTGATTATAATGCAGCAGTAGGTGCATGGAATAAAATACCCACAGCTGAACAAAAGCATCCGGATGTGTTACCAGTTCGAAAACAGTTGGCAGAACGAATTACTTTTTTTCAGCAGTGGACTGCACAAGTAAAAACAACACAAAAAATGATTGCTGATGACCCATCAATTGTTAGCAATCCAGCCAGTGCCGTTATTTCTGAAACAGGAAAGCAAAAGATGGCCGAAGCATTAATACTTATAAATGGGGTAGAAGTGAAAAATGAATATAGTGGGGTGCTAGTTCCCAATCAGTATGTTGCAGCTGCGGAATATTATTTGAAAACGAGAATTGATTTTCGTAAAGCGGCGGGATTACTAAACTCCCTTTCCAAATTAGAGCGACAACATCCAAGTGCATTAACAGTTGAGGAAAAAGTATTAAAAGCACAACCGGTTATTCTTAATCTGGAAAAGCAATTGAAAGCCGTTGGTTCTTCACAGCTTAAAAGCGGCTTGCATGGTATGTGGGCTGGCGACACAGAGAAATATAAAGAGTCTGTTCTTCGTTTTGCGGACGTATTAGGTTTTGATTTGCCGCAAAACACCAGTAATGGAGCTACTCTTTTTGAATTATCACCAGATAATTATGATAAGGTGCTGAAAGATTTGGAGCTGCTTAGTACTTTAATGACAGGTACATATAAAGATCTGGTTGATAATTTTAATGATGCTTTTCCAACATTAGAAAAATCACCCACGGTGTACAGAATGGTATCGGTAAATAGGAAAGCCTTATTGCCAGAAGTGGTGAAATTGTCAGCAAAAAGATTTATGGATAATGCCATGCATGGTGCGCCGAGAATAGAAGATTTAGAAAGTCAAGAGGGCTGGATGGATGGAAGTTTTACGCCTACGGAAAGTAAGAAAAGGTTAGCAGAAGTAAAATCAAGATTTACTCCGGTATTAAAAAAATCAGGTATTTCAGAAACTGAAGCTGGGCTGAATCAATTGGATACTGTTTATAATGCTTATTGGAGAAAAGCAGAAGAGTTGGCACCCAAATGGACTTTCCCATCTGAATCGGATGCTTCGGGAGATGCTAGAGCAAAGGGATTATTCACTAATAGTATAAAGTCAGCATATCCCGGTGTTCAGATTATAAAACTGGGATTTGCGTATGATGCAAAATGGACAATTTATCTTGATTCAAAAAATCAGCCTAAGCATCGTACTATCGGTACTACAGCATTGATTAAAATTCCCGGTGAAAAATTTTATACTGCCTGGCAATTATTGTTTAATGAAGATTATGTAGGTGGCGGCAAATTCTCCGGAGGCTCTATTCAATGGTTAAAATGGAGATGGCAGGGGAATAAATAATTAATAGTCGAAAGCTAATATAATTAAAAGACCTCCGATAAATCGGAGGTCTTTTAATGTTTTAAACTTAATTAGTATCAGGCTTCAACTTCCATATAGCTTTCAACTGGCTCACAAGTACAAATAAGATTTCTATCACCATGTGTATTATTCACTCTGGCAACGGATGGCCAAAACTTATTCAGCGTAACATAATACAATGGAAATGCAGCTGTTTGTCTTGGATAAGCATGATTCCATTCATCGGCCGTAACTACAGCCTGTGTATGTGGCGCATGTTTTAGTGGATTATCTTTTTTATCCGCTTTGCCTTCTTCTATTGTTTTTATTTCTTCTCGGATGGAAAGCAATGCATCACAAAAACGATCCAGTTCTGCTTTGTCTTCACTTTCTGTAGGTTCAATCATAATTGTTCCGGGGACAGGGAAACTCATAGTTGGAGCATGAAAACCATAATCAATCAAACGTTTTGCTACATCTTCTGCTTCTATCTCTGCCGATTTTTTAAAAGGTCTTAAGTCAACAATAAACTCATGTGCACATTGCCCGTTAATGTTGGTGTATAAAATATCAAAGGCGCCATCTAATCTTGCCCGCATATAATTTGCATTCAGTATTGCATAATCTGTTGCAGCTTTCACCCCTTCATTGCCCAGCATCCTTATGTAACCATAGCTGATCAATAAAATACTTGCACTTCCATAAGGAGCAGCAGATACTGCATTATCAGTTCCTGTTTCAACATGTCCAGGTAAATGTTTTTCCAAATGTGCTTTTACACAAATAGGCCCCATGCCGGGACCGCCACCGCCATGAGGTATGGCAAATGTTTTATGGAGGTTTAGGTGACAAACATCAGCACCAATTAATCCCGGTGCGGTTAAACCAACCTGTGCATTCATATTAGCACCATCCATGTACACTTGTCCGCCGTGTTGGTGAATGATGTCAGTGATTTCTTTCACCGTTTCTTCATACACTCCATAAGTACTTGGGTAAGTAATCATAATACCCGCCAACTCATTACTATACTGCGTAGCTTTTGCTTTCAAGTCTTCTACATCAATGTATCCATTCTCCAATGCTTTTATTACCACCACTTTCATCCCGCACATTACTGCCGATGCAGGATTAGTACCATGTGCTGAAATAGGAATCAACATTACTTTACGTTGTGTATCTCCATTCGCTTCATGAAAACCTTTGATAGTTAGCAAGCCGGCATATTCACCTTGAGCACCACTATTCGGTTGTAAACTGCAGGCATCAAAAGCAGTTATCTCGCAGAGATATTTACCTAATTCGTCAACGATGAATTTATACCCTTGTGCCTGATCCACAGGAACAAATGGATGCATTTTCCCCCAATGTGACCAACTAAGTGGCATCATTTCAGAGGCGGCATTTAGTTTCATGGTACAACTTCCCAAAGAAATCATAGAAGTATTCAACGAAAGGTCTTTATTCTCTAGTTGTTTGATATAACGCATCATCTGGCTTTCGCTTCTATGCGTATTGAAAACAGGATGCGTTAAGAATTTTGATTTTCTTGAAAGGGCATTTGGTATATGATGCAATTCAGCCTCTTCATCTATTTTAAATGCTACCGGATCTTTATCATTTTCAAAACAATTGATAAGGTCATAAATATCGCCAACGTCAGTTGTTTCATCCAATGAAATACCGATAAGATTATTATTGATATAACGCAGATTAATTTGTTGTTGTTCTGCTTTAGTTCTTATTGCATTGCTATCTTTTACTTTTACAGTAATAGTGTCGAAGAAATTTTCCGACACTAAATCAAATCCTCTTTCTTCAATAGCTTCTGCCACCGTTTGTGTAAGTAAGGCAATTCTCTTCGCAATATTTTTTAAGCCTTCTGGCCCATGAAATACTGCATACATAGCCGCCATATTTGCAAGCAATGCCTGTGCAGTACAAATATTAGAAGTAGCTTTTTCTCTTTTAATATGTTGCTCTCTTGTTTGCAAAGCCATCCGCAATGCCCTGTTGCCCTGTGCATCTATACTGATGCCGATGATGCGGCCGGGAATATTTCTCTTAAATTCATCTTTGCATGACATGAAGGCTGCATGTGGCCCACCATAACCTAGCGGCACACCAAAACGCTGTGCAGAACCAATGGCAACATCTGCACCCAATTCCCCCGGAGGAGTTAATAATGTTAGTGCTAACAAATCAGTTGCCATAGCTACATAAGCACCTGCTGCATGTACTGTTTCAATAAATGTGGTGTAATCTTCTACCGAACCTTTATCATTCGGGTATTGAACAATAGCTCCGAAATAAGAAGCATCTATCGTTGCCGTTTTATAATTACCTTCTACAATTTCTATTCCCACAGGTATTGCTCTTGTACGTAACACATCTTTTGTTTGCGGAAATATTTCAGCATCCACAAAAAACTTTGCTCTTTCAATATGGTCTTGCTTATTCAGTGAGTTGAAGAACATGGCCATTGCTTCAGCAGCAGCAGTTGCTTCATCCAGTAAAGAAGCATTCGCAATTGGCAATGCTGTTAAATCACTCACCATCGTTTGAAAATTCAACAGACTTTCCAATCTGCCTTGCGAAATTTCTGCTTGGTAAGGTGTGTACTGAGTGTACCATCCTGGGTTTTCAAAAACGTTTCTTAATATTACTGATGGAGTGATAGTATCGTAATAACCTTGTCCGATATAATTGGTAAAAACTTTATTCTTTAGCGAAACTTCTTTTATATGTTTCAGGTATTCATGCTCACTCATGGCCGCAGGAATGTTCAGCGAATCTTTCATGCGGATGGCTGGCGGCACGGTGTTATTGATTAATTCATCAAGACTGCCAGCACCAATTTTTTTCAGCATTTCTTTTGTATCAGCTTCATTAGGTCCGATGTGGCGGGGAATAAACTCGTTGGATTGTTGTTCGAATAAATTCATGTGTAATTTGTATTTGAAGTTTCTTTTTCTTTAAAGGCGGTGCAAAGTTACGGGCAGCAAAGCAGAAAATAACTGTTCTGTTGAAGATGGTGGATAAGCAGTGAAATGGTTTGTGGCAGCAGCTTTCAGGAAGCGGAGAATGTGAATTATAGTATTTGGAAGATGAAAGCCGCAATTGAACAGATCTTCCTTTCTTTTTGGAATACGGGCAAAATAAAACGTTTATTTTGGCTTGTGTAACTTGCAGTATGGCCAAAGACCCCGACTTATTAAATAACTGGGAAAAGAAATCCGGTGAACGGCAAAAGGAATATAAAAAATACTTGAGCCGAGCCAACAAGAATAAAATGTTGAAGCAGCTGCCCCAACTCAACGATGAAGCATTTGAAAAAATTGATTGTCTGCAATGTGGCAACTGCTGCAAAAATTATTCGCCAAGGTTTAAGCCGCCGGATATAAAACGCATCAGCAAATACCTCGGTATGAAGGAAGGCGACTTCAAAGACCAATATCTTTTTACGGATGATGAAGGAGATCATGTAACGAAAGAAAAACCATGTCCTTTTCTCGGCAGCGATAACTATTGCAGCATCTATGATATGCGGCCCACCGACTGTGTTCGCTTTCCATACATGGATGATGATTTTATGCTGAAGCGACAACCGTTAGCATTAAAGAATTCTACTTTTTGCCCGATTACTTATTATGTTATTGAAAAATTGATCGATACAGAAAAGGGAAGATAATTTTTTGTCCGACTGTAGTGCTACTGGCATCTTCGTTGCGACGCTCCGTTCAGGGTTCAGTTCGCTGTTCAGCAATTTCAATTACTCCTGTTTTCTGGTAACGATTCTTTAGGGATGTATTGCTGGGAAGCAAAAACTATTACAATCTAGAAATTTAATACAAAACCGACATTGCCGTTATTGGTCATACCGATTTTTATGGTTGCAGCTTGCGAATTATTATTATATTCAGTAATAGAGCTTTTTAATTGTTTATGTGCTTTTAATTTCAAAGAGAACCCTGTAACAACACCAGCTGATCCGAGGATTAAAAATATTACTTCTGTAGTTGCGGGTTTATAGCTATCTGTTACTATTAAAATTTCATGAGTAAGCATTTTAGAAATTACAAGACCTCCTACAATGCCAGTCATTATTGCCCCAGAATAACCAAAAACATTAGCCAGTTTATTTGTTTTTTGGTATTTATTGACCAATACTTCTGAAGATTTATTCTGTAAAAGAATTTGTATTGCCTTTTGCTTTTTTATTTTTTCATTATTAAAGTAATATTTATAACCCATAAAAGTGGCTTTTTCTCTTAGTTCATCTTTATTTGTCACCTGGGCATTAATCTTTAAAGAAAATAGTAGTATTAATAAAGTAATATAAATTTTCATATTTAGATATTTATAGTTAGTTACATCATCGTGTTTCTAAGAAACGTCGGTTTTTGGCGAAGTTGTAAGGAAGATGGAATAGTTTGCTTGACAGGCATAGCTTAAATATACGGTAGAATAAGCAACGTCCCCTTCGGGAGACATTGCTGGGAAGAGAGAATTTATTGAACAATAATTGTATGCGTTAAATAAGTGTTTTCTGTTTGCAAAAACTTTAACTGATAAGTGCCAACTTGTACCTTTTTGAATTTGTATAAAGTAGTTCTTGTAGGAACATCTTGAGTGCAAATACAGCCTGTATATTTGGCGTTTACTATTATTGTCGTTGTATTGCCTGATATAGTTTCTTCCACATTTCCAAATTGTCCGCATCCATTAAAGCAAGTAAAAGATATGGTCAGGTTGACTTCTTGATTTGCCGATGCTGTAGTGGCTCCTTCAATTTTTGTTACCGGTGCTTTATCAGTAGAAATACATTTTTCATCCTCTTGTTTCTTGGCGCAGCTTGTTAGTAGTATTATAGAGCAAATGAAACAAATTAAATTATTAAAGAGTTTTCGATTCATAATGATAGTTTGCAAATAGACAGTTTGTAGACATGGTTTCGCTGCTTCATGGGTTTGTTTCCTTCACCCTCCCTTCGGGAGAAGTTGCAGGAAGAAAGATTTTGCTTCTTAGCAATGTCTCCCGCAGGGGACGTTGCGTTTCAGGCCACTTATAATACCTTGGTAAAAACAATATCTTGCATTTTCGAAATATTTGTAACTGGATATAGTCCCTGTTCACCCGCAATATAATACTTTGCCGAGCTGTGTATATATTCTGCCGGGCTGACACACAAATTCCATTTCTTTGAACAAGGGTTATTGTGTATATAATCAAGTTTTTGATCGATAAATTTTTTATCCCGGCAATCCTTCCAGTCAAATGATAATTTCCACACATTATGCTTCTTGTTCTTTTCTCTTCTTTTTTGTTCTACTGATGATGACAGCTGACTTAATAATTCAGTTTCTTTGGCTTCGGTTAATCTTTTGATGATTTCATATGCCATAAACCGTTTGCCATTTCCGATAATCGTATTGATGCTTTGATCTGTTTCAATAAAACTAAAAAGTGCATGCACATGATTAGGCATAATAACATATCCGTTGATATAATGTCCCTTGCTTTTCAAGTGATCAAACCAGCTATAAACAATATCATGTCCATTTACTTTATCAATTAATGGAAGCCAATTGTGACAAGTAAATGTTATAAAAAATGTGCCGAAGGAAAAAGGTATAGTTTGCTTTACAGGCATTGTTTAAAGATACGGCACTATACGCAACGTCCCCTACGGGAGACATTGCTGGGAAGAAGATGCTTATTCTTCATCTTCATTTTTAACTTTAGTTTTTGTCCAACCTCCTCCAATAACTTCTCTTTCTGCAGACTGTCCATAGTCAAGGTCAAAAACATCGTTTAAAGTATTATCTTTTGCAATGAGTTCTTCTAAAGCAACAAGTTTTATATCTTCTGGCAATTGGTCTCCGGTTAGAAATTGCCAGTCTCCATCATTGTCATGAACTACTCGTAAAATTGGTTTTTCAAGCTCCAACCATTGTCTTGTAGTAAATACTGCTAATCTTTTTGCTTCTCTAAATTTGAAATTGCTGTTTCTGTCAAGCAATGGTTGTTCAAATAAAAACTTTTCTTCAAAATTGTCTTCCCAAGGAAACTTGTCATTTCTGTCAGTCCAAACGAGTTGAAAAGCTGGGAAGTTTTCTGTGTCATAATAATTTATCGCAGTTCCGAAGTAATCACTCATATTTTTCTTGTCGACTTCTAAAAATTCTGCTTTACTATTTTTGAAAATGGTGTTATATTTTTTATTTGTCTTGATAACTTCCCCATTTTTAATTAGGCTAGCAATATCATTTATTATTGTATGTCCTAAATCATCTGGAAGGCCAAAACAAATAATTTCAGGATGCTTATAAGTTTTGTATAAGCCAATACTGTAAGCGAAAGAAGGTGAATAACCTGTTGGCTGAACCATTATAACTTGAAGTCCGGCTTTTTCAATATTGGTATTCGTTTGAGTAAGTAACTCGGTTTTGTTAATACACTTATGTTCATTGCTTTTTTTCATTGGAAAATGTAACTGTACAGTTGCTACTAATATTTAAATGTGCGACACTCCTTGTATAAAATTTCGTTCAGAATCAATCCTATTATTGTTTCCCAGCAATGTCTCCAGTAGGGGACGTTGCGTTTTAGTTTCTAATTTACTTCCCACTCAACTCCTCCCAAGCCGCACCCAAAGGTCTTTGTATGCCATCTGTTTTCCAATCTTCGCCACCGGGTATAATGGTTGCTTTCAATACTTCTTCTTTTGTTTTACCGGCTTTTATTTCTGCTTCTATAAATTTTAGCACATTGCCGATATAATCTCTGAATGCTTTTATATCATCAGCATTGCCTTGCACCTTGTAACCTGTTCCTGCATGGCCAAATACATATTTTGTTTTACTGTCAAACTGATTTAATCCTTGATCTAATACTTCCATCCAGTTTTTCATATTAGCACCGGCAGTGCGGTCAACAAATGGATGGCGGCGATTAAAAACTAAATCACCACAATGCACAATATTGGCATGTTCAAAATGTACAAAGCTATCGCCGTTGGTATGTGCAGCGCCAAAATAATGAAGACGGATTCTTTCATCATCTATATTGCGTCCCCACATATAACTATAAGTAAGGTCAGGATATAGTTGTTTGTCTTCCGACTTATTTTGTTTTGCAGAAGCCATTTGATTGGTCAATGAATTTTCATGTGCCACTACATTTTCCACCATTCCTTTAAATGAAATATTGCCTCCGGAATGGTCGCCATGATGATGTGTGTTTATTAAAAGTTTAAAAGGACTTTCTGATTTCTTTTTCAAGGCATCAATCAGGTGTTTGCTTTGATCTGGAAATTGAGAATCCACTACAACCATTCCGCTTTTGGAAAGTAGGAAAGCAATAGTGCCGCCTCTTTCTTCAAAGATGCCGAGCTTATTTGTTAGCATCGTTATTTTCCAAGGATCTTCAAAAAAAGAGGATAGCATATTCTTTTGTGCAAAAGTTAATGCACCAACCGTAAAGGCAGTGTTATGTATAAAATTGCGTCTGTTCATATTTATTAATTTATTGTAATTTACGAATAGCATTGCATAATATAATTATCCTGTTAATTTGTATCGGACTTCTTTAGATTTGTCCTTTAAATAACTATGAATGAGTTTTAAAAATTCAAAGTTTTCCCGTTTAATCAGGTACTTTTTGATAAAGATCAGGCTGCCGAGAGATAAGGAAAATATTGCGATTACAACCGAAAACATTAAGAACGGGGCAGTGCTTACAGGTGTAAACCTTTGGGTGCTGGTTGGTGCCGTTTTTATTGCATCGCTGGGATTAAATACTAATTCAACAGCGGTTGTAATTGGTGCAATGTTAATTTCTCCACTGATGGGTCCTATTATGGGCTTGGGCCTTGGCCTTGGAACGAATGATTTTACATTAGTAAATAAATCCATTCGAAACTTTTTG
>Ga0209476_10000342_pt1 | contig 31603 bp, 37 predicted proteins | sample KloWWTrecipitate_FD_187179 | JGI IMG/M metagenome (GOLD analysis project Ga0209476, IMG submission 187179) | Active sludge microbial communities from Klosterneuburg, Austria, studying microevolution and ecology of nitrifiers - Klosterneuburg... | ecosystem: Engineered > WWTP > Aerobic digester... | reverse complement strand
CGGGAGATGCTCCCTCTGCGGGAACATCCAATATGTCTGCTACAGACCTTCGACCAGGTTCCATCGTGACCACCTTTCGGCCGTGGACATGTCCCCCGTCCTCCCAACCATAGTCCCAGGTCCTAGCCACAGGCACCGCAACCGCTGCTCTCCCCAATTCAGCAGTTGTAATATTATGTCTTGTTTTGATGGGTCTGGTGGTTTTGGTGGGGTTTTGTGGGGCTCGCTGGCCGGCGAATCTTGACCTCTTTAATAGGGGCTATCTCCAGGCCGGCCAGCGAGGGGCCCCCTGCCCCAGCCCCACTGGCTGACAAAACCCTTGAAAATCGGGGCTCTGGCTGGTATACTGCTTCCAATCCCCCCTACCCTTTCGGGGGTAGGGCGCGAGGCCGCAGTACCCTTCGGGGTGTGCGGCCTCTGCTTTTTTCTAGACCCATGACTAAAACCCACCCCCGCACCATCGTCTACATCGACGGGTTCAACCTGTACTACGGTTGCCTGAAGGGCACCTCGTATCGCTGGCTCGACGTCTGTGCCTTTGCAGATCGTCTCCTCCCGCGCAATCACGTCATCGCTGTCAAGTACTTCACGGCACGCGTCTCGGATACCACTGACGACCCTCAGCAGTCGACTCGCCAGGACACCTACCTCCGGGCCCTTCAGGCGCAGCCGCGCCTGTCCCTGATCGAGGGGACGTTCCTGTTCAAGCGTCGTCGTCTTCGTCTGGCGCCCGAGCAAAAGGGCGCACCGGCCACCGTTGAGGTTCAGGTTGCGGAAGAGAAGGGCTCGGACGTGAACCTGGCTGTCCACCTTCTCCATGACGGGCACCTGGGCCGCTACGATGCAGCCGTTGTGATCTCCAACGACTCGGATCTGCAGGAGGCTGTCCGTCTCGTGCGCGATGAGCTACTCCTCCCCATCGGAGTTGTCAGCCCTCACGGCAAGGTCACGAAGAAGTTACTTTCCGTCTCTACCTTCACCCGGCCGATCCGCAAGGGCCACCTGGTTGCAAGCCAGTTTCCGGCTACCATCCCGGACGCCGGCGGCCGCACGATCCGCAAACCCAAGGGCTGGTAACACGCACGGGCTCGATCCCGACCACCAGACTGACCCTATGCTGCCCCCTGTCCCGCTCTGACCAAACACACGGGCAGGATTCTCTTAGCGAGCAACGGTCACGACTTTGTCAGCCTACCTGATGCTCCTATAGACCGTCAAGGCCTGGCTCTGCGGGGCCGCTCGCCTACAGCTCCCGGCGCCTTGACGGCTCTGGACTCCTCAGAGAAGCTCCCAGGGTTGAAGTGGTCTATCCACCGCATATAGCGGTTTCCAAGCTCTCGAAGCTACGACATGCCCGTTTCTATCATCTGTCTAACGTGCTCCGAATTGTGCCGGGCGGTACCCCGTGGTAAACTGTTTTAGAACATCCGTCTCCCTGCCCAGCCGAACCCCGTCGCCCTGCCATAGGGGCCTTACATCTACTGAAAGGGGTGCGCTCAAGTGCCCAAGAACTTCCGTAAGATTCCGGCGCAGGTCGAACGGGCACTGAAAGGCCTGTCCGAAAACAACATTACTGTCGGCTGCGCCCTCAAGATTCCTGCTGAGGATCTGGTCAAGGGTGATCTGAGGCACCTGGGCATTCGATTGGAATCTACAGGGCTCATGTATCCGCATGAGGTCATTCCGCCAGCGTCTCGTGGCAAGTACAGCGCCCGCAATCGACTTGGCTATAACATCGTCCGAAAGGATCTGGGGCTACAGACGCAGTATCACTCAGTTGAGGCTCCAAATTGGGGGGATACGTCGCGCGGCACCCATACCGTTGACCTCCCACATAATGTCTACCTGCGGGATTACCAATCCCCTCGCTTAGTAGCGCTCCACGTGCATTGCGACAATGAAGACGCGGGGCGCACGGACTACACCCTCTCCTTTCAAGTGGACGAGGTGCTTGATCGTCGGGCAGAGACTTTCCGCGCAGGTCTCCTAAGAGCGCTCAATCTCCTGCAGGAGAACGTAGGGGTCGCCACGGTATTCGCCGCTTCCTCTTCACTTGAGGAATACCACCGTTCTTTGAAGGTCTTGTGGGAGATTCTACCCCCTGGCACGAAGGAAGAGGCTGTTGCTCGTGTTTTCCGTGGTCGTGAACCATCGATCACCGAACGCCGCAACGTTGAAGATCGATACACATTCCTCCTGGGTCTCCACCCGAAGGAGCTCGTGTACGGCCAGACCGGCCTACAACGATACTTCGGAGCTCTTCTTGCTGATGACCTCGTTGTCTTCGAGAACATCGAATACGGCAACGCTATCTACATCATGTTCAAGGACTGGCCTACACTAAGCCAGCGCTCCCGACTTGAACTTCTATCGGGGAGACATGGCACTGACTTCGAACGTGTACCACATACAAGGCAGTGGCAGCAGCGTGTCGGCGAGATCATCGCAGCGAGGCGCGCGGCGACGAACGGCTCCACCCCTCCGAGCAAGGCCAGTTAGCGTCAACCCACCACGCACCCCGGGAGACCGTCAAGGTGTTCCAGATCAAGAACGCGTGTTCTGAGATTTGGCCGGCCAGGTCGATCTCGACTAGAATTACAGAGGGTTCCTAGCAACCTCCCCGAACTCGACTCGTCCCACAATAGGAGATTTTCGGCACGGTTCAATCCGAACCAACCCGAGGTTGACACTTTTCTGCGCGACATGTCCGTTGACAGTATGCAGTTGGACCCGGTACGAATCGTACCGGGCAGGGTGAGCGGGTGGGGCTGGACAGCTACGCGGCTTCGGAGTAGCCCAGAGCGGTGAGCCAGTCTTTGGTGGGCTGGCCATCGGGGCCGCGGACAACCACGCCAGCCAGATCGAAGGGGCTGGAGCCAGCACGCTTGCCTCGGGGGAAGGGGCGCATGTTGTGCCAGAGGACGAGAAGGTTGAGCCAGTTGCGAGCCGTGCGCCGACAGCTGAAATGGCGTCGGCCGGCGAGATAGCCACGCAGCAGGCTGTTGACGCACTCGACGGAGGAGCTGGTTCGCACGACCGCATCGAGTATCTCGCGGAGGTCGTCGGCAAGGATCTCAGCGATGGAATCGTTGCGGCAGTATCCCCGCAGCTTGGCTCGAGCGGCGACCACGACATCGTCGCGCTGCGGCCGGTGGCCGCTGAGTTGCTCTTGGGTCAAACGCCAGACGCGGGCCACCTGCCCTTCGAATAGATCGGCGAGATCTCCGTCACCGAAGTGATCCGCCGCGCGTTGGCGCCAGGTTTCCATGGCTGTGCCGAGGGGTTCGTGAAAGGTGAGCAGCGCAGCGGCCTGACGCTGCAGCGTGCCCGCAAGGTCAGCGCCGCGTTTCCCGCCGTGCTGGTTCAGATGATCCATGATGCGGCTGAGGGTCCAGGCGGCGGTCTTCCGATCCATGATTCTCTCGGTCCGCTTGTCCACGACGGCCAAGGCCGGGGCCAATAACGAGACGGCGTCACGGATGGCGTCGGCCTCAGCGATGGCCACCGCCGCCGCCGCGTGTTCGGCCTTGCCGTCATGGTGGACATCGGCCAGACGCCAATGACCTGGGAAGACCTCCGTGGCGATCTTCTCCGCCGCGGCCAACTTCGCCAGGGCGATCCGCTCGGTAGCCGCCACGATCTCGCCGGCGTGGTCTTGAAAATGCCAGACGTCCTTCTGAACCCATGGCTCCCATGGATCGTCCAACAGGTCACTCGCTTCGACGATGGAAGCGCCGAAGTACGGGGCGGCGTCCTCGGCGATGCCGACGATCCGTCCGCCGGTGCGTTCCTGGTCCAAAGCCAGACTGACGCCCCAGGTGGCGGCGTCCGCACTGGCCTCGACATGCTGGCTGACGACGCCCAGGCTGCGGGTGTCAACGGTCAGGTAGAAGGCCATGTCGCCGAGATACAGTTCGTCGCGGGCCACGAACAGGGGGCGGCTACTGACACTTCCTCTCAATCGACCTCCACCAATGAAAACCAATAGAGATTAGTCTTTGGATCTCTCTCTTGATCATCTCCCGTTATTGGTTATCTTTGCGCTTCCTGGATTCTTTTGGTTCCACGCACGACAACGTCTGAGTCCAGCACCAAGTCGCGACCCATCCACTTTTGAACTTGGCCTATTCAGCATTGGCTATAGCGTAATTATCGTTCTATTAGAAGGTATTGTCTTTTTGTTATTAGGTCGTTGTTTTGGAGTTACTGTTGCTCATATAATTTCTTCTCCAATGGCGATATTTCTTAAATATCCGGAATTTTCACTCTTGGTAATTTTTGTCTGGTGCATTTTTGGATTTTTCCTCGCCTATATTCTTGCATGGTATGATCCAGTAGATAAATTGTTTACCCGCCGCCTCTCTGGAGCCGGGCGCTCGATCACTGATGTGTGGCACAACAGCTTTGCCCTTTTGAATCGCTCTCATATCTTGATCGATATCATCGTTCATATGAAAGATGGAGATATTTATATCGGCTTTCTCAAGGAATACCAACAGTGTCCTGATTCTGATGGAAATCGCGAGCTTTCGGTGGCAGGGGTTTGTTATCGCGCCGGCACACAAAACCCAGTTTTGTCCTCCTACGATCGGAATCATTACGGAGAAAAGGGGTTCGTCCTTTTAAATACCCGTGATATCAAGGCAATTGATGTGCATATTCGGGATCATCCAGACAACTGATCACCGACCATTATTCGGGGGAGGATTCTGCTGCCCCCGCTCATGCAGTATACCTAGTGCCGCACCTCTATGAAGCGGGGATGTGCGGTACTAGTTCCTTTTATCCCCTCAACCACCTGACCCCAAAACCAGCCATTGTCCCGTGTCGCACCCGTGCTGTATTGGGCTCTTGAGCGTGCTGTAGGCGTGCTGACTGAACGACCTGCCCCAAAGGCCCGAGAAGCCTTGCTGCGCCTGGGTTGTCGGCCGATTCCGCCGGCCCGACACCTTCCAAGATTCTCTTGTCAGGTCCGCCGAAGCAGCCCCGGCGCTGCCCCTGATGATCAGCGGACACTCGAACTGACGATCAGGGGACATTCTGGGCTGATGATCCACCCCCCGAAGACCACGGTCATGGATGTTCCCCAGTCTCCGCGGCTCATTGTCCCGCCCGCCCAAGGGGCGTACAATCCCCACCTTCGAGGACTCTGGGGCTCAGGGTCAAGCAGTTTGTGCGCCGCAACGGGGTGAGAGAACATGGCTGAGAAGAAGACCGAAGAGAGCGAGGGCGAGAAAATCGCTGGTGCGGTTCTGGCCATCGCCCTTACCGCCATAGCGGCCGCCGTGGGCAGTGCGTTCAAGAGGTCCGCAGCGATCTACGAGCGGGTCAAAGACCCAACTCATCCCCGCCATGGCCTGGTGCACACCATCTATACCGTCCCGGCCCTCGGGATCGGCTTCGGTCTTTTGCTTGCCGGCACCATGGATGATCCATCGCTTGGGGTCGTCATCATCCTGGGTATCGCCGCCATCTGGATCGTCGGTGTGCATCTCTTGGGATGGAATGTCGAGCGACTCGGCCCTAAACCCGTCGCCGAGGCAACACTCCTAGCGCCCTACCTCTACCCCTACGACCAAGAGCGGCCGCCGCCACCCCCACCCCGAACACTGGATGACCTCCCCCGCATCCTGCGCTTTCTGCCGGAGAGTTCACAGGAAGCGATCCTGGATCGCGGGGACAAGCCCATCCATCCCTCGTTCCCCATGGTCAGGGTCAACTACGATGACATTGTCTTGGGCACGCAGACGGAAGGCGGGTCACCGATCCCCCTGACTGCCGCCGACCAGGGCCACCACGGCCTGGTCTGGGGATCCACGGGCGCAGGCAAGTCGATGTTCCTGCTCACCCAGATCCTGCAGCACATCAGTCGCCACCACGCCGTGTGCTTGCTCGACCCCCACGGCGATCTTTCCACAGACTGCCTCCGGCACCTGGCGGCCGGCGGGTTCTTCAACCAGCCCGATGCCTACGAACGTCTCGTCTACATCGACTTCAGCGAGGACAGGCACGCTCCCTTCAATGTGCTCTCCACCCGCTTTCGGCCCCACACCCGGGCCATGAACGCGCTGGAGGCCTTCACCCGCACCTGGCCGGAGATTCAAAACGCGCCTCATTTCCGGACGCTCTTTCTCTCCTCGGCGATGATCCTCATCGCAAATGGGCTCCCGCTGACGGACATTAACCGCCTACTCCTGGACGATGACTTCCGGCACACCTGCCTGGCTCGTGTACAGGATCCCCTCGTGCGGCAGGTGAGCGCCTTCTTCGAGAAGGGCCCTGGCGGTCAGGCCGGCTCAACGCTGCGGCGATCCTTCCTTCTGGGCTTCTCGCCCATCATCCGCGGCTGCCTGGCCCAGACGGACAACGTCTTTGACATGCGCCGGATGATGGACTCGGGCGTGAGCCTCATCGTGAACCTGGGGTCGATCGAGCAGATGGAGGTGCGCCGCCTCATGGGGTCGCTCTTGATGGTGCAGATCGAGCAGGCCGCCCTGTCTCGGTCGGATCTCCCTCCCGCGGCCCGCAGGCCCTGGACGTGCTTCGTGGATGAGTGGCCACAGATGGCAGCAACTCAAGGGGAGAGCCTCGACAACATGCTCACCCAGGCGAGGAAGTACAACCTGCGCCTGCAGCTGGCCGGCCAGTCTCCTGCCCAGGTAGACTCAGCGCGACTCGCTGGGGCTCTGGAGCAGTGCAGGATGTCCGTGACCTTCCGGCTGGGAGCCGAATCGGCCAAGAAACAGTCCCAGGAACTGACTGTCCCCATCATGAACAACCCGGAATATTCCCCGGCGGCCCAGGCTCGGGCGCTTGGCCAGACGATCCAGAACCTGCCTTCCCGCGAGGCCATCGTGCGGGTCGCCTCCGCTTCACCCAAGCGCATCCACACCCTCACCGTGACCGAACCGACTGTCGATCCGCAGTATATGGCCGAGATTCTGGAGATCTACCGCAGTACCTACCAGCGCCGCGGGGCCACCAGCGATCTCTTCTCCGATGCCTTCGCCGCACCCCTGCGCGCTGGGGATGTCCTGCGGATGGAAGCCGTTCTGCGTGACGTGGGCGGCCCGGTGGCCGACTTTGATTCCTACTTCGGTGAGGCGCTAGCGGATGCCGCAGACGACACCCGCGACACGTAGCTATCTGCCGACAGAGCGGGATCGGGAGATCGTGGCGGCCGTCTCCACGCACCGGGCCCTCACGAGCGACCAGATCGCGCTCCTCTTCTGGGGAGAGCAGAAGGCATCCAGCCGTTGCCGCCTGCGCCTGCGGCTCCTGGCCCAGGCCGGCTACCTGGCCCGAGCGGAGCAGCCCGTGACACTCTCGGAAGGCCGGCGGCCGCTGGTGTACTTCCTTGATACACGCGGGGCATCGCTCGCCGCGGAGATGCGCGAGATCCCGCTCGCCGCCCTGGACTGGAAGAAGGAGCAGAACGATGTGCGCTGGATCTTCCTCGAGCACCTGCTGGCCACCAATGACATCCGCGTGCGCCTGCAGCTGGCTGCCGGCCACGCAGGGTTCACCCTTCTGGAGTGGCTGGACGATAAATCCCTCGCCTCCCAGTCCATCCGGGATCAGTTTGCGGTGGTGACTACCGCCGGCCGTCGGGAGTCCTGGGCAGTGGGGCCGGACGGTTACGTATCGTTCTTGGCGCCGGATGGGAAGACCAGGCACCGGGCTTTCATCGAGGCAGATCGTGCGACCGTTCCCCTGGCCCGGTGGCAGGTGAAGGTTGAGAAGTACCTGGCTTACTTCGCCTCATCCGTCTTCCGGGAGCGCTACGGCGCGACCAAGCCCTTCCGGGTGCTGACGGTGACCACCGGCCCCGAGCGCCTGGCCAACATGCGCCGCATCACCGCCTCGGTGCCCGGCTCTGGGCCTTGGTTTTGGTTCACCACCTACCAGGCGATCTCTGATCCTGAGGCCCTCTTCCATAAACCGCTCTGGCAGATGGCCGGGAGCGAGGAGATGGTGGCGTTTCCGTATCCCCGCTAGCACTTGAACAAGCTATCTGGCGTAGCGGTATTTCACCACTCTCATGATGAAGCTGTTCAGACCCTGACCAGCGGCAGCGAGCTGCTTCATATGTTCTATGTTGCTAGCGCCGGCGCTTTGATAGGTGTACCGGTAGATTGACCCATCTCCAAATAGAACCCTGATCCAGTCTACCCCGATCTCGTATCCCACGACATTCGACCCACCACCAAGATTGGCGTACGGTTGCATGATGAACCCCCTGGCCTTTCAAGCCGATCAGACCCGCACTAGGCACCACAGCTGATGCCTGCAAGCAGTCGGGCTTCAGATCTCAAGAATAGCACAAATGAGCTAGTGTGGGTCTTGCGGGGGGCTTGCTTGGGTGCTGAATCCAAGATTGAAGGTGGTCGTAGTCTTTCCTACCCCCGTCCTGCCGGCTGAGCTGGAGAGAAGGTGAGAAACGCTTCGGTCTCTGGCAGTTGCTCGCTTCCTTCGTGTGTATCCTCACCCGTCTCCTCCTGCCACGCACCGGCCATCTCCACCCGCCTCGCACAAGGGCCGCGGTCGTTGAATGAGGCCACGTAGGTCACACGGTCGCCGGGCTGCAGATCCCGGAAGCGCATTCCGGAGAGCTCTGAGACATGGAAGAAGATGTTCTCCCCACCACTATCGGGGGTAATGAAGCCGAAGGACTCAAGGATGTTGGCTACGCGCCCTGTCTGCTCGGTGCCCAGGGCTTCAATCCGAGCAGTATCGCCGGTGGCCGCGGGCCGCGGCGGGCGATAGATGAAGAGACCTTCCCGGAGGGGATCATCGGCTCCGTCCAGATCTTCCCCGATGACCTCCTCCATTCGGATGCGATAGGTCACCTCCCGCGCCAGGGCCTCAGCCGTGCGGATCGTGCGCACATCGCCGTCAAACGGGCGCCAGGTCACGTTCCAGCCCAGGAGCATGACCCGTACCCCCCGGGCATTGAGCTTGCGCACGAGTGGCACATAGTCCCCGTCGCCGGTGATCAAGACCACCACATCGAAGCGGTTCATCAGCGCCAGCTCAAGAACCTCCAGGGCGAACCAGACGTCGACCCCCTTCTCCTGCCGCACCTGCCCCGGACGGGAATGGACGGGCAGGTAGTGGGTGACGATCCCAAAGGACATGAGCACGTCATCCCAGATCCGATCTGACTCCAGCTGCTGGGTGGAGAGATCCGCCACAGGTAGCCGTCCCCGGAACCAGTGCACATCCACCACCTGGCAGAACGAGAGCGGCACGCCCTCGGTCGCGGCCACCTGATCCCGGATGAAGTCATGGAGCCCGCCCAGGTGCAGGCGGCTCCTGCGGGGGTGGGTGAAGTTATAAAAGTTGTTCACGGCCGAGAAGTAGCCGCCATCGTAGAAAACACCAATACGGGTGAGCCGTCTGGCTCCCCCCTCAAGATGCTGCACGTATCCCTGGCCTTTGCTCAGATGTTGTCGAATTGCCTGTGATGCCCGACCTAGACTGAGATTCTCGGCTTCGGGGGCCGACCTGTCAAGGGGCAAGCGCCGGCCACAGCCGGGCTCCCAACGCCCCCGGCGACCAGGGCCCACCGCCGGAAACTGCGCTTGAGATCGAGGTGATGGCCCTGGTAGACTGAGGAAATATGAGGATCATCGACCGCATTCATCAGCTTCTGGCCCAGGACGAGGGCATCTTCTTCCATCTTGAAGGAGAGGGCATCAAGCAGCCGATCGTAGCCCCGAAGAGTGAGGTCATTGCTCGCGAGCTGGCGCGGCTGCGCAGCGCCGGCCCATCCTTCCTCGCCCTGGTTGCCCCCAACGGCAACTACCTGCAGGCCGCTGGCAATGCCAAGCGCATGACCATCGAGGCCCACGTCATTGCCCCAAAGAGAACCGCCCAGGTCGTCCTCGGCCGGAGTGGCGCACCTGGTACAGCCACGATGATCGACTCATCGTTCGGAGGGGTCGTGGTCAGCGCATCCGAGGTGTGGTCTGCCTTTGAGGCAACCGAGATCTTCAGCGCCTTCCTCTCCACGGGCTCGATCCCGAACGCCCTCACGCAGCGGGACATCACCACTGAAATCGCACTTTCATGATCGCTTTCATCCCCCCGTCCGTCCGGCCGAAACCGAGAAATCCGAGCAGGGGCAGCCCTGCGGGAAATGGCCCCTATTAAAGAGGTCAAAATCCGCCGGCCAGCGGGAGCCCATATCTGCCCCAACGAGGCCGCTGAGCGTGGTACACTGTCTCCAATACGCGCTGCTATGACGACCAATCGAACACGATCAACCCCTGCGGCATCAGGCACCCTGCGGCCTTCCCGCAAGCCGACGATGCTTCTGCAGCCCCGTGACCGGCAGGTTCTTGAGACCCTCGTCCTCTCTCGCTGCATGTCCACGACCCAGCTGGGCCGGCTTTTCTTCCCCCTGCATGACGGATCGGTTTCCCCGCGATGTCGCCTACGCCTGGCGCAGATGGCCAAGGCTGGGCTCGTACGATCCATTGAGCAGCCTTCAACCCGTACGGCCGGGGCAAAGGCCAACATCCATTTCCCCACGGACAAGGGTCGGCTCCTGGTGGCAAGCGATCTGGGGCATGATCCCAAGGATCTGCCGGCGGTTGCCTCCCCCGAATCCTCCTGGAGCTTCCTGGAGCACACCCTTCTCTGCAACGAAGTGCGCGGCCTGGCGACTCTGGGCGCAGCCAAGACCGGAATCACACTGGCCCACTGGCTCCCGGACTACGCTCTTCGCAAGCTGCACATGCGCCACCCCATCCCCTCGGAGGCGGATGCCGAGGAGAGATCCCCGACCATCGTGCCGGATGGACAGTGGGAAGTGGAGGCCGGTGCATCCCATCACCGCTTCTTCCTTGAGGCCGATCGCGGGACTATTCCCGCAGTGTCCAACAAGCGTCATCGAGACTGGCGATCTCGAGTGGGGCTCTACCTGGCGGCGGAACGCTCCGGCGTCATGCAGGATCTCTACGGTGGCCACCGCTTCCGCGTCCTGACGGTGGTGCCCAACCGCGGCCGGCTGGAGAGCCTCAAAGCCGCAACTGAAGAGGTCGGGGGCAAAGGGCGGTTTTGGTTTGTCGTGCAGGAGGATCTCTCCGCAGAGTCCTTCTACACGGGAAAGATCTGGACGGTTGCCGGGAAGCCGGGGCAGTTCAGCCTGCTGTGGTGAGGGCGCCGAGGGTCTGAAGATGGCGGCCAGTGCCAAACAAGACGCCCCACGCGTGCTGCACACCTCATCCCCTTCTGTCCGACGGAGACCGATGGTGTAGCGGTGGACGTACCAGGGATGGTGAACCCCCTGGCTACACCGGTGGTCTCCAAAAATGCAGGGGGTTGCAGCAGGCTGCGTCTCCGTGCTACCTGCCACGCTGCACGCGCAGGATGCACTTATCAGTATATCAAGTAGACTATGTGGATTCCATAGAAGTCTATGGCTATCCAGGACGAACAGTACTGACACCGAAATATAGTTCTGTATTAGTTGCTCCCGCGGTATCATATGACACAATCATCTTGACAATCCTGCTTCTGTCAGCCATGCTGAGCTGCCCAAGTTTTTGTACTGGGGAGTACCATCCGCCGCCGAGTTGCATCCAACTCACTGGTCGCGGGGCGGGCATACCGACAAGAACCAATCCATACACACCGATTTTATCAGGCCCACCTTGCGCCATATTCATCTCTCTGATGCTTCGGCCGCCATTGTATTGGAGTGTCGAAATCTCTAAAATCAGAGGAAGCAATCACGCTTATGCATTCCTGCATTCTCTCGGCACCCGGCCGACTGCGATGATCGACTTGTGTTTCGAGTAATTTCACATATCTTCCAATGCGTTCTATAAGAGCCTTGTTAAACCTAACAGGATTGTCGCTGTTATATGGCGACTCAAGCTTAAGCACCCAAAGACGATAGCTGTCAATATAGCCTATATGATGGAAAATAAGACGCGTAGCATGGAATATTCCCTCTCTTCGCAACTGATTGCCAATAAATTTATAGCTGTGATCGGAGAGCTCGTATGCTGCGGGCATAATCCCCAAACCATCTTTGCTTGCAAATACTCTCTGATAAAATGTATTCATCCACCGAACATGATGCTCCACCAACCAATAGACCCGATCAATAATCATGATAGGCTCCGAAGCAACAACGCGTCGTTTGCCATATCTGTATTCGACATTATCTATCGCTTTGTATTCAAAGAGACTTTTATTGTGTTCAATCACCAGACTGGAATAGAACTCGAAATTTGGAAGAACATGATGAAGATAAGCTATACCAGCAGGATTAATCTTTAGTGTCACACGACGGAGACGTTCAACAATCTCCCTCGAAGATTCTCTCTCGCTCTCTGTGATTGTGAATCGCTCCTTTTTGTCAATTTCCAACATCCTATCTATATCTATCGCCAGATCGTCAAATGCGTCAACATCATCAATGACATAATTGTATATAGATATAAGATTTGCCCAATTACGCTTGTGATACAAGAAGGCACGACAAAGAACGTCTAGAATTTCGCGATGATGATAAACTCCCCCAAGCGCCTCCAATAGATCATAGAGATTGCAGTGATTAATTATTCTCTTGTATCCAATCTCAAATGTGGCTCCCTCAATTCTAGATAAATTAAAGATCATATTTGTTACAACCCTCAAATGATGACAATATCCCACATTTTCAAAATCGAGATTTCCAGGAATCTTCGAATAATCCTCTAAGGCGCCTTGTTTCTTTAAATAACTAATCATGCCCTGCATTAAAGTGGCCCTTCCGGCATAACGATTGAGATCGTTTGTTGTGCTAACAAATCTCTCAAGACTGCGCTCTTTGTTGAGATAGCTCCTCACAAGCTCAAATAGGGCGCACGCGACCTCTCGGTAGTCGAAGTTAAACAATGGAAGACAGGCATCCTCAAAATACCAATCATTGATATACATTTCCAATAATTGTCGAACAGCATTGATTTCTTCATCTCGGTTTAGCATAACCAGAGACATCAGATCGAGTCTCAGATCCAATACACGGCGGTAAAACGCGGCATCGAATCTGAGTCGAAACGGAATACTCTTCATCGAGGGCCCAGTTCTGGAATCCTGATGAGCTATGACCATCGCACCATTCGGGTCCCTCAGGCAAAACACAAAACGAAACTGACGAGTAAACGGAATCACATCCCCATCAAATAAGCTCCTTATGTGGGCAAGGGAGGTTGCCGTGATGAGCGCGTTAGTAAAATCGCGCTGGAAACTCTCTGAGATATAGTCAATCTCAACTTGATCGAGATTATCCAAAAACACAATACATCGACGAGGATCTCTCCTAAAGCGATAAAAAAGCAACAACATATAAAATAAAAACACGTCACCAAATGCCATAGTACGGAGATTCTCTCTTAACCAATCCTTATTAGCAATATCTTTTTGCTTAGCGATCTCTTCCAAGAACCCATAAGTAAAAATATTTTCAAGTATATCTCGGTTGTTTTGAATATTAATAATAACGTCGCGAATCTCATGGTCTTCAAACTTGGTCTTAATGGTTTTGCTGATTACATGCTCAATTGGTCTCTTACGTGCGCCATTCCCCTCAGCGAAATTAAGATCGAGATATTCACAATTATATTCTTCTTTGCGACGAAGCATAAAATAGTGTAAGAATGTTGTCTTCCCAGCGCCACTGTAGCCAGTGAGATAAACAACGCGAATATTCTCATTTCTTGGCAACAACAAATGATCGAGCTCTTGTGCAATATCCTTGATTGATTCATTCTCATAAAAGATCAGTTCGAATATAGACTCGCTGAATTTTCCATCGATGTCAAAACTCTCGTCATATGGCGACGCCAGCAACAAGGATTTGTAGTCGAGATCCTCGGCACGAAGTTTTGCTAATTCTGGCTCTAGTTGATCAAGAGCTGCCTCAGAGAAAGATGTTCTCATCACTGCATCCCCGCTGCCTTTCCAAATAACCATGATAGTCCCCCCAAGGTAGCCAAGAATGTCAATGTAGTTACCGCCAGCCAGCGAAGCGTCTCACTGCGACGAGCTTGTTGTACGATATCTGCCAAGAAGACCGCAGTTACTACATAATTTAGCGGGTCTACAATTTTCATCATGACAGATTGTTTCTGGCCCTCAGATAGAGGCTCAGATGTTCTAAGATTAAGCATCTCGAGTTTGGCTCGAATTGGATCCGTCTTAATGCGCGACATATCAAGTGTCACAGTCGTATCGGTCGATATGCACACCGAGCGCAAATAGACCAAATCTTTGGCCTTCTTGTATGACTCGCTGCGCGACAAAGGGTGCAGAATCTGATTTATATTCTCGAAATACAGAATCTCCAAAAGAGCAACCGCGCTTTCTTTTTGGCTAATATCATCTTTTGATCGCTCGCTAAGATAATCCATTAGTTCTTTCATTCTATAATCCTCCTTTTATGATATACTATGTACGATTGTCTATTATGACCGAAACGCCACCAAGAATAACACAACCGGGAAGTGTTCATCCAATCCGCCTTATGCCTTGTGGTATAGTATCGCCCCGTGCGGAATGGGCGCTTCGGAACGAAAGAATCTCAATCGATTGCATATTACTACGGCATCTGGCTCAGGGATCTCGCAGAGCCCCTCGCTATTTTGGTGTGCACGAAGCAGAAGACACATGGAGAGAGCCTTGTATCTATTCACAGCACTTACTTGGAAACGAAGAATTAATAGGCGTATCGTCACATTCCATGACTGGTGAATGGGAAGTTTTTGTCGTCGACGAATTGACTTGGTACTAGACTTTATAATGTGACTGACTGTGACCCTAGAACTGATACGGAGTCGAATATCTCTTGAGGGACTGGATTCGCTTATTGGTGACATCTGAACTGTACTCTCCCTCAGGCTCAAGAAAAGAGGTGGTGTGGGTGGTCTGCTTTGCTGGTCAGTCTCACAGTTGAAGACTGTGTGAAGATTCAGTGACTTAGTCCTACCTCCTCTATGTCGGCGCTCTAGGTTGTGCCAAGAGCCGCAACAACCCCCCTCTCTTGGGTCAGAGGCCTTGCTCCTCCCAATCGAAGATGTCAGAACCACAAAATCTTGTGGGCTCTTGTTTACTACAGCCGCGCTAGCCTGTCAACTCAACCTTGCGTGCTTGGCACCGGCCACAGTCCGTGTGGAAGGCGGTGGTGTCTTGATTTCTGCCATCTCCGTCAGGACATTCCCCCTGTGCCAACATATCTACGTATGGAAATCCGAGCCATCGACGAGTTTTCGCGCTGGATGCCGCGCCCCGTGCTATAGAGGAGCCAACGTTGCCGCTTTCACCACACAGAATGTCCCTTCTGTGAAGGGTACTGGTCCCGGCACGACGTGCGCTGCTCGACGCCATCAACAACAGCCCCGGTCTGATCGCCGATGATTCATGTCACGAAAGGGCCACCCGCTGTCCCGACACCTGATCATCTCCCTCACGGCCACCCGCGACCTGTGCACTATACCTCCGTTTGATGGACACTCCGGCTGACCGAGGATCGCCAACGCATCTGCGCCTTGCAAGGCGTCCGTGAATCCCGTACACTTATCTATGTGTGGATAACCGCTGACAGCGATGGGTTACCGCACAGATCACGATGACCACGACACCACCAACCACTCCCCCACTCACGGGTACCCTCATTGGCTATGCTCGGGTCTCCTCCGTAGAGCAGAGTCTGGATCTGCAGCAGGATGCCCTGAAGGCTGCCGGCTGCATCCAGATCTTCCAGGACAAGATCTCAGGAGCAAAGGCCGATCGCCCGGGGCTTGATCTGGCTCTCGCATACCTGAGGCCCGGTGACACGATGGTTGTCTGGAGGCTGGATCGTCTGGGACGGTCGCTCAAGCACCTGATTCAGACAGTGGAGACTCTCCAGGATCGAGGAGTTGGGTTCAGGAGCCTGCAGGAGGCGATTGACACCACGACTTCCGGAGGGCGGTTGGTGTTCCAGATCTTCGGGGCTCTGGCTGAGTTTGAGCGCAGCCTGATTCGAGAGCGCACCATGGCCGGCCTTGAAGCCGCCAGGGCTCGTGGCAGAAACGGTGGCCGCCGTAAGAAACTCAGTCCTGCCCAGCAGGAGCTGCTCTTCCAGCTCTATGACAGCAAGCAGCACACCGTGTCCCACATCTGCAAGCTACTTGTGATTTCGCGCAGTGCGCTGTATGGATACCTTCAATCACGACCACGCTACACCAGCACGCATCATCGCCTGAATTCATAATCGTGTCGTGTATTTATACTGTACTGCAGATATGGTCGCAGCGGCCTCTTTCATAACTCCGCTCACCCCTCGCTCTTGCCGCTGGTGGCCGCGGGGTATGTGGAGGAGATGTAGAGCACCACACCTGAATGTCTCGATCACCGACAATATGGCAATCGCGCAGTGGATCTCAACGGATTTTCAACAGGAGTGTCCAAATCCTCCCACCAATCTAAAAGAGAAGCAAGACTGCATTGCTTAATGTGCACAATCTCTTCGTCGAACAATCCATACAACTTATGAAACAACACGTGATTGCTCCCGTTTATCCAATCAGGGACAAGATCCTGCCCACTAAGAACAAGATATGATCGCATATCTGTATTCTCCCAAAGCCTAAGTGAGTCATGAAGGCTGTATATTGTTCCAAATCTCGGCACTATCTTGCGGCGAGTACACTCAATTATAAATTGAAATATTGACCTCTCGACATGTCTGTGACGCGAAGAAAGCACAAGGATATATTCTTGCATGTGAGTACGGCTGCTATCTTCGCTGTGTGTGTCAAACGCCCCGATGGTTGCATATACGCACAACCCGTCTGCAGCGTCACAATTTTCCCATGTACATATTGCGAATTGGTGCCCCGCCCCTGTTTCGTAGTGCGTGGCGCTCGGAAGCCCCAGCACTCCAATGTAGTGCTCTCGCACCTTCTCGCTCATTTCATCTCTAATCTCGCGCGTTGACGTATGACTCACTCTTGCTGTTTCCTTTTGCGGGTTCCATTGAGTTCGCATCCGCGCTTGTAGTCCGTATTCGGCGAAGCGCTGGATGTTGAGTGTTGAGCGCCGCGGATGACCTCGCTAGCCCCCGTGTCTAAGCATGTATCTTTTGTCTAATTCTGCACACTGCCAACTCGAGCCTTTCGCGGTGTTGCGGGCACATAGATCGCACCCGCGTCCTCTTGTGAGACAACGATTAACGACCTATAAACACCGTCTTGGGAGTGATGGTTTTGCTCACAGTGCGACATCCTGTGGAAAACTCGTCTGGGTGACCGCTGTCCGTCATTCCCTCGGCTTCCGTTCGGAGCCGGGTGAGGCACCGGGACATCCGCTGGCGGACGGCCGCGGGGCTGAGCCCCAGCTCCTCGGCGATCTCCTCGGTGGAGAGCCCCAGGAGGTATCTGGCGGCCATGATCCGGTGGCTGAGGGGCCCGAGCTGCTCAAGCAGCCGCCGCACTTCCTCCCGCTCCGCGGGGTCAAGGCCTGGAAGGCGATCCTCCTGAGCGACGCTCTCTTGCTCCGCTCTCAAGCGACGCGCCCTTGAGCGAAGGTGCATCGCCAGGGCTTGGTCTGCGAGGCGAAAGAGCCAGGTTGAGAGTGAGGCGCGCCGGCTGTCATAGCGCCCAAAATCCCGATACGCTTGCAGGAAGATCTCCTGGACGACGTCTTCAGCGGCTGTCTCATCCAGCCGAGTACGCATCCTTCTCAGGAGTGCCGCCCGAAAGGCAAGGACATCCTCGGCAGTGACAAAGACAGCCGCTGCCCCCTTGACGGAGATACCTGGTCGTTCTCTCTCTGAAGCGCTTCGGTCGGGATCCATGCGCATCCTCATTCTCGGGTATCCACCGAGGACATACCCATCTTGCCGCACCAGGAGATCCTGGTCAAGCCGGCTCAGGAGGACGGCGACCCTCCCCATCCCGGGAAGGCCCCCCTCGACAGAGGTGGCGTTTCCGACAACCGCGGCCCCGTGCTTCCTCTCATGACGGGCAACATGGCCCATCAGTTACGTCACCCCTCCCCCGCTCTCAGGCGGCCTCGATGGTGGCGACACCAAAACAAGCCGTTTTGCATCTTGCTTATTATGTCTACTTATTGTCTGAATATCGGACATCTGGTTGCTCTCAGGAGCCCGACCGAGGCCGCCGATTTTGACCTCTTTAATAGGGGTCATCTCCAGAGCCAATCTCCCACCCTGCTCAATCCGGCCTAATTGGTGCTCTTTGAGACCTTCAGGACCAAGCCCTGGGCCCGGTTGCTCGACTCGCGAGGAGGGCGATGGCAATTGGGTTGGCGTTGCCTTGTGGTCATTCAGTGTGTTTGCCGGGATTCTGGTTATCCGTATTTCTGGATATTCAGATATCTGTCAATTCGGATAGTCGCAACTCTGGTTTTGCGGCTCTGTCTGACCATCCCCACCCCAGCCCGCGACGGCTGTCTCTCGTCCGTGCACCCCAAGATGCTGTGGATTGGTGATCTTCCCTCTTGACGTGCCTTGTTGAATGCACTACACTGATCGTAGTTAGTTCCTATTGCTCTATATGAAGGTCATCATGGATAAGTTTCTCACCACCGAGCAGGTTGCCCAGAAACTCAATCTACACCAGAACACAGTCATCCGGTACATCCGGCAAGAGAAGCTAGCGGCTTCGCGAGTCGGCAATGCCTACCGGATTCGTGAAAGTGCGGTTGCCGCGCTCTTGGGTGAGAAGGTGCCCCCGCCTGCGACGGGAGCCAAGGTCATTGCAGTAGCCAACCAGAAGGGAGGGGTTGCCAAGACGACGACCTCGGTAAACCTTGCTACTAGCCTGGCTGAAGCCGGCAAGCGCGTGCTTCTGGTGGATCTCGATCCTCAGGGTGGTTGTGCAGTGTGTTTTGCTATAGACACCTATTCCCTGCAAAAGACCGTCTACGACGTGCTCCTCGACAAGGTCTCGGACTACAGCAAGGCGACCATGAAGCTTTCCCAGGGCCTTGACTTCCTGCCGGCGAACATCGATCTCTCTGGCGCCGAGCTCGAGCTTAATCGCGTTATGTCGCGAGAGAGTGTTCTTAGACGGCGACTTGAGCCGGCTGTAGCTGTCTATGACTATATCGTCATAGACACGCCTCCAAGCTTGGGAATCCTGACTCTCAATGCCCTCACTGCTGCTGGAGAGGTTCTGATTCCTGTATCCTGCGATCTGATGGCCCTGCGGGGACTCCGGATGCTCCTCGACACAGTTGCCGACATTCAGATCCTAACAAACCCTGGACTCAGGGTACTGGGAGTCCTTGCTACCAGGCATGACCCTCGAACCATCAATAGCCGAGAGGTTCTCGAGTATATCGCTGCTTACTGCGATCGGGAGGGTCTTAGACTATTCAATCAGGCGATTAAAAATTCTGTGCGCATCACTGAGGCGCCCAACACCGGTACTCCCGTGGTAAATCTGTTCCCCGACCTCGAGGGCTCTCTTGCTTACCGCCAACTCGCTCAGGAAATTATCCATGGTTAGAAAACGCACCCCTCTGAGATTTGACGAGCTTGAGCCTCGCGGCCGCGGAGCCGTCATCCGTACCCGCGAGGAAATTGTGGCAGAAGAACGAATACTGGAAAGCCAGCTTTCTGGAAAACCAGAAATACACCCATCCAGCAATGTGGATTCTCGGATTTCCAGTTCTCCTGTAGGAGGGCCAATTCAAGAGGGGATAAACAGGGCACAATATGAAAAAGTGACCTACCGCATCAGTCCGGACGCAGTCGAAGCGATTGACGAAATTAAACGCATCATGCGAAGACATCATGGGATCAAGGTGACTCGTGAGGAGATCGCTGAAGTCGCCATCCTCCATGCATTGAAGGAGTGTCAGGAAAACCAGAAAGATGGAATTGTGATTAGCTGGCTTTCTGGAAAACCAGAAAGCCAGGAAACGGCCTCGTGAGTTAACCGAAACATGATTCTCTGTCGAAGAATCCGAAGAACAAACTTATGTCAAAACAAGATGAAGATAAAATCTACTTTGGGGGCTATTCTAAGCCAAATTATACCATGGTTCCAGATGAGTTATTCGATCATCAGCTACCATATCTAAGTGGATCGCAACTAAAAGTATTGCTTTATATTTTGCGACGTACTTTTGGATTCAAAAAAGACACTGACTCTATATCGCTGAGTCAGATTAGCAGTGGCATTAAAACTCGTGATGGCCGAGTGCTTGATCGCGGCACGGGGTTGTCTCGCCGCCATGTTGTGGCCGCGGCGAAGGCACTCGTCGATATGGGCATCATCTGCTGCGAGCGTCGCCAGTCCCCGGAGAAGGGGTTTGAGTCGACCGTGTACTCGCTCAACCTGAGTTCTGAACTCTCCGATACCCTAGTTACCAAAGGGAACCAGGGGGCTAGTTCCCAAAAGACACTAGGGCTTGGTAACGAAAGGGAACTAGCCCTAGTTACCAAAGGGAACCAACAAAAGAGAGAGTTACAAGAGACAGTAGAACAAAAAACAGATGGACATAATTCGAATATTCGAAATGTAGAACCTGGACGAAAGAAGCAAGGGAGCACAGCCAGAAACAGGGGATCAGCCTCTGGCCCGGAAGGCGTGGGCGAGATCCTAGCTCGGTCCCACGGCCCAAGTCAGGCCCAGACCTCGCCAGATCGAGCAGGGGCAGCCCTGCGCCCGGAAGCCGGGAATGAAGACTTTCAGCGGATCCAGCACGTGGTCATGGTGTGTCAGCGTGAGCTGGGAGATCGAGCCACTGCCAAGTCCTCCAGCACCCGAGCCTGGAACCTGTACCAGGCCGCGGGGTGCAGCATCACTCGGTTCGAGGAGTCCCTCTACAAGGCCCGCAGCCTCACGCAGGAATCCACCGCCCAGATCAAGGCGGTAGGGGATGACCCCAACTTCGACGTCAGGCGAAAGATCAAGATGCCGTACTTCTTCGCCGTTCTCGAGGACATCCTCGGCTTACGTGATGCTCCTGAGAAGCCAGCGGCCAAGCCGAGCACCAGCTCAAAGCCGGCCCAGCCAGGCCGTCGCAAGGGAGGAGAAGGCCATGGCCTCGTTCCTCACATTGAGACCTGAGTACCACCCTTCGTGTAGTCCAGGGCTACATCCCCAGGCACCACCGACCAGCCCAGGGTGGGTCGTTGTGGTTGGTATAGTGAATCTGGCTACACGAAGCGCCTTGCTTTCCATCTGAGCACGAAGGATCTTTCCATGGATACATCTCTCCCCATCGCCGCTCTGCAGCAACGTGAGATCGACTTCTACGGCGATCAGATCGTTGCCGCTCTGGTGCCTGTGGAAGGGCAGCCACAGCCGGCAATCTACGTGCCCGTGCGGCCCATCTGCGAATACCTTGGACTCGACTGGAGTAGCCAGCGCCAGCGCATTGATCGCGATCCGGTTCTCTCTGAGGTGAGGCAAGGGGTGGTCATTACAACCGCCCCTTCTGCGGATGGCCGCGGAGGTGGCCCCCAAGAGATGCTCTGCCTCCCCGTGCAGTTTCTGCATGGGTGGCTCTTCGGCATCAGTGCTAGCCGGATCAAGGCCGAGCTTCAGGAGAAGGTCATCCGCTACCAGCGGGAGTGCTACGGTGCCCTCTGGCGGGTTTTCCAGGCAGAATCGCTTGTGGCTTTAGGCCTGCAGCGAGAGACATCCTCACTGAGCTACGTTCGGAACATGGCCCTGGCCATTGCCCAGATGGCCGAGCAGCAGATGACCTTCGAGCTGCGCCTGGGCGACTCAGATGCCCGCCTCGATCGCACCGAAGCACGCCTCGACCAGGCAGCCCAGGTGGTGGGTGCTCTCGTCCGGGATGTGGCTGAGGTCAAGCGCCGGGTCGCGCCAGGCATGTACATCGGCGACGAGCAGGCCAGCGAGATCCAGCTGCGGGTGAAGGGCCTGGCCCAGCTCCTTGGTCAGCATGACGGCGCCAAGAACCACTACCAGGGGGTCTTTGGCACGCTGTACCGAACATTCGGAGTGACCAGCTACAAGAACATCCCCCAAGCCCGTTACGCGGAGGTTCTGACGCTTCTTGAGGAGTGGCGCCAGGACGTGGCCGCCGGCCTCGATCATCAGGAGAAACGCGCCAGTCAATCGACATAACTAAGTGTCGTGTGGTACACTGAGTTCAACACGCAACCCCCGATGAACCTGCCGGTGGCAGGGAAGGGGGTGCGCCAACGACCACATGACGGAAGCAGATAAACCGCAAACCTTCAGCGCCCTCAGCCCGGAAACCCGGCTTACGTACCGTGCTCTCTGCCACGATGAGGCCCTCTACGGCGACACCCTCGCCATCATCCGCGGTTGCCCCACGCAGGAAGCTGCCGCCGGCGCCCTCGAGCGTTGGATCGGGGAAGAAGAGAGCCCTTTCGCTTCCGGCATCTACGCTCAGCTTCTGGCCTGTGCCCTTGAGCGGGTGGACTGGTTCGCCCTGATCGGGGCCTTTATCCCGGAAGATCCACGGCACGTCGAGGATCTCTTCGCCCGGGAAGCCTATGCGCCTCCCGCTCCTGATTCCAGCTCGGTTACTCATTCACTCCCCGCAGGGGAGTAGACCGTTCTATCCATGGAACGCCGCGGCTCCTCCGTTGCCTCACATGAGGCGCGCCTGGTGCGCTCTGCTCGCAGTCTGGATCGCAGTCGCCGCCTGATCGCCTCAGCCCAAGAGCGCGAAGAGAAGGCCTTGGCCACTCTCCTCTGTCACCTGGCCCAGACGGGCCAAACCCATGCGGTGCTGGGCGTGTTTGAGATCCTTCTTGAAGACGATGGTCTGAGCGTTCGCCGCATTGCCTCCGCCTCCGGCGCACAATTGCCACTGCCGCAGCTTGAACACCCGCCGGCCGTCCAGGCCGCCGAGCTTCGCGTGGCCGACCCGGCCGTGGCATATACTCCCACCCTGTATGAGGCTCCAGCCCTTTACAACGGCTCCACACCAACTCGCAGCATCCACCGCCAGGTGCATTTCCTGGCGCCTGAAGATGCCCGACTCCTGCACTTTCTGGAAGACATGGCGCAGCGCGCTCGGGGCCTGACAAGCGAGCAGTACCGCGCCCCCGAAGGGGGAGCCCTGCGCATCACCAGCCCCGCAGATGTTTCGGCGCTTCTGTCTGCCCGGATGGTGGATCTGCCGCAGGAGCAGCTGCGCCTGCTGACCCTGAGCGTCAAGAACGACCTCCTGGGAGAGCATCTGGTCTACCAGGGAACCCTGAACTCTGCACCCGTCCGCCCGGCTGATGTCTTTCGCCGCGGGCTAGCCGACAACGCTGCGGCCATGATCGCCGTGCACAACCATCCCTCCGGTGATCCCGCTCCATCAGGCGCAGACATGCAGCTCACCCGCCAGTTGGTGGAAGTGGGCCGCGCCATGGAGATGCCCATCCTCGATCATGTCATCCTGGCCCGTCAGGGCTGGGTTTCTCTGCGAGATCGGGGGCTGATGTGATCGTGCCAGGTGAGGCTGGCATCGACGCTATGGCACATCAGTCTCCCAGGAGGGTGGGGGTAGATGTCGCCGGCGGTTACCCCACATCCTACCCCCACCCATGCCCATCCTTGGACACTACAGGAGCAGGGAAGGACATCCTGGATGCCGGCGGGCATCGGCATCTTGGGATCGGCTCCAAGGATCCATCAACAACTGCGGGCATCGCAGATGCCCATTGACAGACGTACATCCATGTACTAGACTGTACATAACATTACACATTGGAGGACATCGTGCCTCGGCAACCTATGACCCAAACCCTGAACATCACCCTGGCCCGCAGCCAACTGTCCGAGCTGGTGGGCAAGGTCTTTCGTCGTGAGAGCCGCATCATCATCGAGAAGAGCGGCATCCCGGTGGCTGCCTTGATATCAGCTACGGATCTGGAGAGGCTCAATAGCTTTGAGCAGCAGCGTAGCGCAGACTTCGCTGTGCTGGATCGTCTGCGTACGTCCTTCTCGGATGTGCCCGCGGCTGAGATCGAGCGCCAGGTAGCCCGGGCCATCGCGCAGGTGCGTGCTGAAGGAGAGTCCTCCCCGCACCGACCCTGATGTTCGTCACCCTTGATACCAACACCCTCGCCTCAGGCGCCCTGAGCACCGAAGGCTCTCCTCCCACCCTGATCTTGAACGCCTGGCGAGAGGGCCGCTTCACCCTCGTCGTCTCCACAGACATCCTCACGGAGCTTGAGCGCACCCTGGCCAAGCCCTACTTTGCCTCCCATATCCCGGCCACCGAGACCGTCGCCCTGAAGGCCCTTCTTCTGCAGTACGCCGTGCTGGCCCCCGTCTCGGGAAAGGTCTCCGGGGTCGCCAGCCACAAGGAGGATGATCTGATTCTGGAGGCGGCGGTAGCCGGGAAGGCTACCTACCTGGTGACCGGTGACGCCCAGCTCCAGAGACTGGAGACATTCCAAGGGGTTCACATCCTGAGCCCGCGGCAGTTTCAGGCCCTGCTGCCAAAGATCGAGAATGGGGGTGGGGATGCATGAGCGAAAGACCCCGTCCGCCGGCCCCTTCCGAGAGCGGCCCCGAAAGGAAAGGCCCGCTCTTCCCCTTAGGGCAGACGATGGCAACTCCGGGAGCCCTTGAGGCTCTGGGGCAGGCCGGAGAATCTCCCGCGCCCTACCTGGGTCGTCATCAGAGAGGGGACTGGGGTGATCTTGACGATCTCGACAAACAGGCCAACGAGGATGCACTCGTGCATGGTGCCCGTCTTCTCTCGGCCTACGTCTTGTCCACCACCGAGCGCATGTGGATCATCACCGAGGCAGATCGCGCGTATACCACTCTGCTGCTGCCTGGGGAATATTGACGTCCACTACTTCGCCCCTCTCTGGACATGCCTCTTTGCACCATTTTTCGGCATCTGCTACGCTTGATCCTACGCCGCACTGTCTCCTGCGCTTCCGACACACAATGGAGTAACATCATGCCTATTCAGGCCCTCACCCCCGCTGAACTGAAGGTCTCCTCCCCCAGCGCATCGGTTCTTGAATACGAGGAGTTCCTGCGCGCCTGTACCCCCGGCCATGGCGGCCGCATCACGGTGGCCGATGAAGGTGCCGGGAGACTGACCGTCAAGAACCGCCTCAACCAGGCCGCGGCCCTGGCCGGCGTCGTCCTGCGCTTCCCCCGTGCGAGCAAGGAGCTCGTGGTCTTTGAGGTCTTGGGGAATGTGGGCGATGTGGAGGTAGCACCCTCTCGCCGCGGCCGCCCGAAGAAGGATGCTTGAGGCAGAATCCGCCTCAGCCCTCCCGGACGTACGCGTTCCCGTATAGGCCACTGCGCACCGGCGTTACGTAACCCCCTCTGCGGCCGTTACGCTGGCCATAGCGCGATAGTGTAACGCCCCCGCGCAACGCCGGAGAACCGGACTATAGGCTGTGAGGGTGGAGCCCATAACCACCAAAGAAGCATATTGCTCCCCGGAGGGGCCCCTGATGGGGGAGGGTTCTCGCCCTCCTCACCATACCCTTGTCGGTGGAGCGTCCGCCCGGGCAGATGCCCCTTTGCGGCCACACCCCCGAAGGGCAGGATCGTCGAGCGAGGGCGCCGTCGGGGTAGCCGTACGGGTCACGGTCGTGGGAAATGGGCTTCCTCACGCGCGAATGCGCGTGGGAATCCCCGCGGGTTGGGCTATGAGCCCACCGCTTCCCTACCTCCCTTACCCTCCCGTCAACCCCGACTGACCCCGCTACCCGCACCTGCCACCCCACCTGCCCACCGACCGATGAAAAAACCATCGGATCAGGTGTGCAGTCGTGGGCCCTGGCAGCTGTTCCCTCCTCGCCAGACAAGCTGGCTCGTCAGCGGACGCTTGGTCTGCGCCGGGGCCTGGTGAGGCGTCGTCCCCGGCTTGCCCCGCTTCAGCGGGGTCAGTCGGGGTTGCCTGCGGCAACTCGGGGCGGCCACAAGCCACCCCTCCCGACGGCGCCGGAGGTGGAGCCCGCTTCCAGCGGGCCCGGTACAGCAGGCAGCGGGCCTCCCTCCCCCAACCCCTCCCGGCCCGCTGGTACCGGCCTTGGTGGCGGACGTGCGGCTGATGCCAAGGGCTGGAAGTGGGCGGATCTTCACTGTTAAATAGGGGCTGTCTCCAAGGTTCACGGGTTACCCCTTGTAAATCCCACTATCGTGTGAGATAATGGGATATATGAACCTCATAGGGAGCATCATCATGAACCGAGAAACCGACGTCCGTACCCACGTCATCCTTCCCAGGGCCATCCTAGATACCATCGATCTGCTTGTTGGCCAGCGTGGCCGCAGTCGTTTCCTCGCCGCCGCGGCCGAGCGGGAGCTTGCGCATCGAGAGCTGTTGGTCTTGGCTGAGCGTGCCGCCGGCAGTGGCCGGAACTTGGATCGCCCATGGGGCACGACATCAGCCTCGGCGGCCACGTGGCTCCAGCAGATCCGTGATGAGGATGCCGACCGCGACGAGCAGTTAGAAGCCTTCGGAGGGAAGGCCGTCTCATCTTCATGAGGCCCTACATCCTAGACACCACCGTCCTAATCGCCTACGAGCTGGGACGGGAGCCGGTCACGCTGCGGGTCAAGGAGCTGTTGGCGCAGGGGCATCAGCTGTGCGTCTGCGCCATCACCCTGACCGAGTTCTATACTGGCGCCCCACAGGGCTCCAATCCAGACATGGATGCGTTTCTGGCCCGCTTGGTCTTCCTGGATCTCACCCCGGCCATGGCGGCCACGGCCGGCGCATACCGTCACGCGGCCCGTGCCCAGGGCCGTCGCCATGGAACACCCGACGTCCTGATTGCCGCCCTTACCAAGCACACCCAGGGCATCCTCTTGACGGCCAATGAGCGAGACTTCCCCAAAGACGACATCACCATAGAGTTTCTGGGCTCGGCTACCTGAAGCACCTTCCGGCCCGCCGGCACCGGCCATGGTGGCGGGCGTCTGATATCGAAGTGAGTTGTCTCGCCTCCATGTAGTTGTGATTCTAACAGCAATCTATCGCGACAGAACCATTGTTCTTCGGTGGGGAGGTTTATAATGAGCGCGTGGGGTCAGAACTATTGTTCGGTCGCCGTTGTCTTTTCAACAGGAGTACATCATGGCAAAGGGTAAAGATCAGCACGTCGTTCCGCAGGGGCCTGGGAAGTGGGCAGTCCAGGGGGCTGGCAACACCAAGCCTACAAAGGTCACCACCACCCAGAAACAGGCAATCGAGGTGGCCAAGGATATCGCCACGAATCAGGGGTCTGAGGTGGTCATCCATGGGAAGGATGGCCAGATCCGCGAGAAGAACAGCTACGGTAACGACCCTAACCCGCCGAAGGATCAGAGCTGAAGTCCGCCAGTGGGCCTCCCTCCCCCAACCCCTCCCGGCCCGCTGGTGTCTAATTACTGAGAGGCGCCTGTCTCGCTCTATGTTGGCACAGGGGTGGATTTGCGAATATGCGACTGGCTAACGTGGCCGCAATAAAAAAGGAATGTACAACATTTTCTGTGGTGACGACACCACTCTATCTTGATAAAGGAGGCCTTGTGGCTGTGTAATAGCCACAATTCGTTCAGAGTTTGGGCCTGTATTGACCTTCTCGAAATCCTGAATGTAGTGCGGTTGTGCCATTTCAAGGTCTAGGCTCCATTGTCGGCCATCCCAATGGAAAATGTGGCCTAGTACGTTGCCAATGAACCCATCGTCACCGGAGAATACCCGAAGACTTAGGATCATGCCATCAATACTTCGATTGTAAATCCACTCACCATCATGCCACTCGTAGATGGCATTAGCGATTCCGCTAGTAGCCACTGCCCACCCATGGATACCGTTTACTATATCTATTTGTGTTACATTTTGACCCGCTATAGGGATGTCGTTCCATTCTTTGCTTTGCAGGTCGTACTCCATTGTTCTCGCGCTGAATGGCCTTTCGGTATCCGGTAAGCTAGGATCGGTCCAGGTACCGCCGACAAGGATTCTGTTACTGTCGATGACGGCCAGAGATCTCATCCCGAAGCCACGGGAAAACTCGTGAAAGACTTTCCACGTTCCATGCTCATAACGCAGTAGCATGCACTCTTGAACTCCATTCCGGTGATCGTCCCATGCAAGAGCCCACCCAGTTCCATCCAACGCAAAGGCGATTTGCCTAATTGGTTTTGCTGTTGGTGACGGTTCCTGCTTCCAGCGAATTCCGTCATAATGTAAAATCAGGCTTGTCGAGGTGGCATTATTTGTGGCATATGAGTTTTTCCCCCCGACCGCCCAGACATCGGAGGATCCTACCGTTGCCATATCACTAATAACTCCATCCATTATGAATCGTTGGGTCTCCATCCCGTTCTCCCCATAATATCTTGTTATGACTGGTCTGTAGGTTAGTTGAACTGTATGTCGATCTGAATCCCTGTATTCTACGCCGCCGACAAACAGGTCCCCTCCAGGCAAACTCGCAGCAGCTGTCTGATGAACTCTCGGATAGTCCAGTTCAACATTCTCTTCTGAAAGCAGGACAATTTGAGCATCATCTCCTACGGCCACGGCAGTTTGCGTGCCCGGAACAGCTTTCACCACCCATAGCGCTGTTATGAACCAATCTTGGTCCCAGGGTTTGGTACGCGTAATCTCTCTCCATTCTTTACCATCATATTGGAGCACAATACCCCCCTCACCCACGGCCCACCCAAGATCGGGACGCACAAAGGCAACAGACAATAACCCAAGGTCACCCTCGCGATAAACAATTCTTGACCACGCCATTCCATCATAATGGCAGATGATTTGATTGTCGAACAACTGATCCCCAACGGCCCATATATCGGAGTCAGACAAGACTTCAATTGAATAGATTCCCGTCTCTCCTACATTTCCCGAATTCATCCAACGTTTACCGTCCCATCGCCAAAGCACTCCCTCATAGTTGACCATGTAACCCAGATTGGCGCTCACCATGTCTATATCTGTAATGTAGGTAGCCCGTGTCGTAAAGTCCTCAATTTGTGCTGTAGCATCCTTCCACGAGACTCCATCATAATGATATAGTCTTGACCGGTCGAGGATGTCTCCAATTGCCCAAATATCATTTTTCGCAACCTTTTCAAGTTTGTTCCATTCAATATCGTTGATAGCGACTTCCTCATGCCACCTTCCTTCCGTGACTCGTCCAATGACTCCGGGAATTTCGGCAATAGAGGCGGCTCTTCTTCCGAGCGCCCATCCTTCGGAGTCTCCTGTCATGGCAATAGCATCAAATGTTAGATTCATTGGAGGAAGTTCACTGGACTTCCAGATGCCTCCATCCCGATTGTGCGCTATGCTCGACCCTGCCACCCAGACGTTGCCATCAGGGGCAATATCCACATCTTCAAGAAAAGTCATTCCTCCAAATTTGACCTTCCAAGACGCGGGATTTGTGAGAGACGTTAGATGTTGTGCCTTGATTGTCATATCGGTTGGTGAATAAGTGAATATTCCACAAATGATAATCAGAGCAATACCTCCCCTGCTCCAATATTTTCGTTCCTTATTCGCCGGCCCGTTGAGGCCGCCAACGATTATGGGGGTTGGCATGAGTTCCCTACCTTCACAAATAACGGATCGAATGGCTACTTCGCGGGACATACTAAGATCCTAGCCTCGCCCAGTACAGACCACTCCGCGTTAATTATTGTACGACTGATCTATTATCGATGCAACTCGGGTAGGTCCAGTAGAAGCAAAGGCCAGCCTCAATAGGCTGGCCTTTGCTTGGTTCTTCCATCGATTTACGGATCGCTCGGAGTAGCTAGATCGGCTGGATCGGGCGTTGGAGTCGATCCCGCCCACGGCTCAGCCGTAAACCACTCCATTTCCTCTTCATCTGCCAGAACGGACGACTTTTCAAGACCCGCCCTTCCCGGCGCTCGAACAAACCATGTCGAGGTGAAAACTGCGGCAAGTAGGACAAGCACCAGCCCCCATCGAAAGCTACGGGAACGAGGGGTTTCGAATCTCATGGCATTGTTCCTTAATCTTAGACATCATCGTATGTGGTGTTACGTGGTCGCCGGATGTTTGTTCTCGGCTTTAGAAGCAGCCTGCAGTGAGGCCATTTCCGATACCGGACGATGAGCAGCCTGTGTTGGTGCCGACATTTGTGCTCCCGCTGCACTGACGAAGCCAGAATCCCGCATTCTCTGTCGTGGTCCCGGTGGTAATGCCGTAAATTGGATTCCCGTTGGCGGTACCAGCAGCGACATTCTTGAGTCGTGTGAAGCCAATGGAATTATGTGTCGTTGCACGCTGTTCGATGCCAGCCCCTGCTACTCGGGTCACATCCGTGGAGCCGCTTACAGTCCACAAAATTGGAGTAGTTCCAGGCGCCGAGGTCTGAGCCATCCATACCGAAGACGCACCTGTACCTGAGCCTGAGGTTGAGATTTTCCGGATCGTAACGAGGTAGTCGGTATTCCAGGCCCAGGAAGTGGGTTTAAAGCTGGCCGTACGGGTACCCGAGGCATTCATCGGGGAGCCACAGGGTAATCCTTCACAAGCAAAGAACCACGACTTGACGAGGGTCTCTCCCGGAGTTAGCATGAAGCCGGCCGTCAAGCGATAGTTCCCGGTGCCCGTTGGGGGGGTGAAACCGGTGCCTTCTCCCGTCATTAAGGCAATAGCGACTCGACTGTTCCCTCCATTCACCTTAATCTGCTGATTGGAGGTGGACTCGTCTTCCCAGTTAACCACTCCCCGAACACGTCCAAGCCCGGTAAGACCACTGCGAACACGAACTGCGAAGAGTTCCTTCCCAAGCCCGGGACATGTTTGCGCATGCACAGCTTGGGGCGCAGGAAGTGCCAAGGCGATAAACAAGGTGAGGCTGAATAGCGGAGCAACGACAAGTCGGCTTCTGGACATCACTTGTCTCCTTAGGTGCATTAGACATGGGTGGCTGAACCGTACGGGGTGACTCTGGATCCGCTCCTTATATCTCCATTTCAGCGCCATTTAGGGACATTTTTTCGGAAAACTCGTGGAGTATGAGCGGCGCAACCCCACTCGCTACGCCGCTACCCGCCGTCTTAAGGCCTCTAGACTCCGGCTGATGCGCTTCTTGACAGCCTCCTCGCTCAGCCCGTTCTGGGCCGCAATCTCCTCAACGGAGTCACCAAGCAGGAATCGAGCCGTGACAATCCTACAGTTCAAAGGGGTAAGCGTCCTAAGTGCCCCACGTAGGTCTTCCCGCTCCTCCGGGGTCAGCGGAGTTGCCGCCTTCAGATCTGAAGGCGCCTGGCTCTGGGCGCGCTCCATGCCGTAGAGGCTTCTGAAGTACCGCGCCTGGACCTGGTCGCCGATTCTCAGGAGCCAGGTCTTTGGAGATGACCTTGTCGAGTCATAGCGCCCAAAATCCCGATACGCTTGCAGGAAGATCTCCTGGACGACGTCTTCAGCGGCTGTCTCATCCAGCCGAGTACGCATCCTTCTCAGGAGTGCCGCCCTCCAGGCCAGGTAGTACTCGGTGATGGCATCACCGGGAGATGCTCCCTCTGCGGGAACATCCAATATGTCTGCTACAGACCTTCGACCAGGTTCCATCGTGACCACCTTTCGGCCGTGGACATGTCCCCCGTCCTCCCAACCATAGTCCCAGGTCCTAGAATGGTCA